>Ga0123335_1001913_pt1 | contig 32428 bp, 21 predicted proteins | sample BiotimSIPDNA_2_FD_89707 | JGI IMG/M metagenome (GOLD analysis project Ga0123335, IMG submission 89707) | Anaerobic biogas reactor microbial communites from Washington, USA - Biogas_R2 time_0 SIP DNA | ecosystem: Engineered > Bioreactor > Anaerobic > Unclassified | place: Washington, USA... | reverse complement strand
GGAGCCCTTATACATGACAGCAAAAAACGTTATCCTGACCTGCCTGGCAATATGCGTAACCACCTCATGCACCGCCGAACCGGATGCACAGCACGCGCTGCCGCCCTTCGGGCAAAATATCCCGCAGAATTACACCCTGGTTTATGAAACTGATTTCATAACGGAAGACACGCTCGCGGATTTTGAAATGTCGGACCCGGCCATCTGGCGGCGCGTTGAAGAACAGGGGGACGCCTGCCTGGAGTTGTTCACAATCAAGGGCGCTTACACCCCGCCGGTGCGGTCTCCCCATGCCATAGCGCTCTTGAAAAAGTTTATGGTGGGTGACTTCATCCTGGAAGTGGATGCGGAGTCCACGAACATTCGCGCGGGCGCGCATCGCGATACCTGCTATTTCTTCGGGTTCACGAATCCCTCCAACTTCTATTATGTGCATATCGCCTCCGGGGCCGACCCCAACGCCCACAACATCTTTCTTGTAAAGGATGCGCCCCGGACCAATATCGCCTCTTACACGACGAAAGGAATCGACTGGGGCGTCGGCATCCGCCATCGCATCCGGATCGAACGCACCGTGGCCGATGGGGCGATTCGCGTGTTCTTTGACGACATGAACGAGCCCATCATGAAGGCGAGCGACAACAACTTCGGCTTCGGATATGTGGGCATCGGCTCCTTTGACGACACGGCGCGCTATTATGATTTGAAGGTATACGCCCCGGAAACCAAGGAGGGCAAGGACGGTTTCTTTAAGCCTGAATAATTATCATGCTTTTGGAAAGGTTATCGTCGCTGACTGTCACCTGTAGGACCGATAGGACGGGCAGGACATGATTGTGGGATTCTTATGTCCCATAGGTCCCAGGCGTCCCATAACACCGGTACACAAGATGAAATCTTGCCTCCTATTTGGGTTGCGGGCATGGCCCGCTTTGGGTGTATTCGTAGTTCATCGCTGTGCTTACTGTTCAATGGAATAATCTTGTATGAATTCCGTGCCTTTGTGCCTTTGTGTGAGTTTTCTTATTTTCACACGGAGGCACGGAGAACACAAAAATTTTGCTTGCGGCTATGCCGCGCGGTGTGCATTCTATTCGTGGTTGGCGTCTTTTCTTTTCGGCCTTGTTTCACCGCGAATTCATTATTGTCCCAGCCCGGCGCTAACTCAATTTGGCTTTGAGATAATGCCCCGTGTGTGATTTTTTGTTCTTACAGATCTTTTCCGGGGTGCCCTCCGCAATAATTCGGCCCCCGGCATCGCCCCCTTCCGGTCCCAGGTCAATAATCCAGTCGGCGGTCTTGATCACATCCAGGTTATGCTCAATCACGATGACCGTGTTCCCGTAGTCCACCAGCCGATGGAGCACCGTCAGCAGTTTGTCCACATCGGCGGCATGGAGCCCGGTGGTGGGTTCATCCAGAATATACAGCGTGCGCCCGGTCTGCCGTTTCGCCAGTTCCGTGGCCAGTTTGACGCGCTGCGCTTCGCCGCCGGACAGGGTGGTGGCCGCCTGGCCGAGTTTGACATAATCGAGCCCGACATCGTGCAGGGTCTGCAGTTTGGATATCACGGAAGGGATGTTCTTGAAAAAGCCGCAGGCATCTTCCACGGTCATGTCCAGCACTTCCGCGATGTTCTTGCCCTTGTACCGGATTTCCAGCGTGTCCCGGTTATACCGCGCGCCATGGCAGACTTCACAAGGCACATACACGTCCGGCAGGAAGTGCATCGCAATGGTAAGCAACCCGTTGCCCTCGCAGGCCTCGCACCGGCCGCCCTTGACATTGAAACTGAAGCGTCCGGGCTGATACCCCCGCGTCCGGGACTCCTGCGTGCGGGAGAACAGATCCCGGATGGGGCCGAAAAATCCCGTATAGGTCGCGGGATTGGAACGCGGCGTGCGTCCGATGGGCGATTGATCGATGTCAATGATTTTATCGACATATTCCAGGCCCTCGATGCTTCCATGCCTGCCGGGCTGTCCCTGGTACATCCCGTAAATACTCCGCGCCACCGCCGGGTACAGGGTTTCATTGATCAGGCTGGACTTGCCGGAACCTGAAACGCCGGCAACCCCGATGAAGGTGCCCAAGGGAAAAGCGACATCAATGTTTTTCAGGTTGTTATGCGCCGCCTTTCGAATGCACAAACGGTTCCCGTTCCCGGGCCGGCGTTTTTCCGGCAGCGGGATTTTCAGGTCACCCCGCAAGTACTGTCCTGTCAACGACGCCTTGCACCGCATCACTTCCTTGGGCGTTCCCTCCGCCACGATGGCGCCCCCGTGCACCCCCGCGCCCGGCCCCAGATCCAACACATAATCAGCGGCAATGATGGTGTCCTCGTCATGCTCCACCACGATAACGGTGTTGCCGAGGTCGCGAAGCCGCTTCAATGTCGCCAGCAGTTTCTCGTTGTCCCGCTGGTGCAGGCCGATGCTGGGTTCGTCCAGGACATAGAGCACGCCGACCAGTCCGCTCCCCACCTGCGTGGCCAGCCGGATCCGCTGGGATTCCCCCCCGGACAAGGAACCCGCGTGGCGGTCCAGGCTCAGGTAATTCAACCCGACGCTGTTCAGGAAACCCAGGCGCTCCCGAATTTCCTTGAGGATCCGCTCCGCGATTTTCGCCCGGGTAGCATCCAGCCGCAGCGTTGAGAAGAAATCAAGAGCCTGTTGGATGGAAAGGGACGTCACATCGGTAATGGTCGCCCCCGCAACGCGCACAGCACACGATTCGGGCCGCAGCCGCGCGCCGCCGCACGCGGGACACGGACGCGATGCCATGAACTCCGTGATCATGTCCCGGGCCCGATTCGAATCGGTATCCCGGAAGCGCCGCTCCAGGTTGGGAATCACCCCTTCAAAGGGGCGTCGGGTCCTGTAATTGCTCTTCTCACCCTCAAAGGAAAAAGAGATTTCCTCGCCGCCGGAACCGTAAAGGATGGCCTGTCTGAAAGCCTCCGGCAGGTCGCGCCAGGCCGTCCTGGGAGACTGCTTGTAGTGGCGGCACACGGACAGCAGCATTTTGCGGTACATGCCGTCCAGCAGGCGGCGTATACTCCATGGGCGTATCGCCCCGTCTTCAATGGATTTATCCTCGTCGGGAACGACCAGTTCCGGCGCCACCTCCATCACCTCGCCCAACCCCGTGCAGCGCGGGCAGGCGCCGTTCGGGTTGTTAAATGAGAACATGCGCGGTTCGAGTTCTTCCATGACCACGCCACAATCCGTACAGGCGAGATGTTCGCTTTGCAGCAGTTCCGCCGGTTCCGCTCCGGGCCTTTCATACCAGACCCGGATCAACCCTTTCCCCAGTTTCAGGCAGCTTTCCACGGAATCGGTGAAACGCTTGCGCGCTTCCCCCTTGACCGCAAGGCGGTCCACCACCACGTCAATGTCGTGCTTCACATAGCGCTCGAGCGCGATGTCGTCGTCCACATGGTAGAAATTTCCGTCAACGCGCACGCGGACATAACCCTGCTGCTTGATGTCGGCAAATACCTTTTGATAATGGCCCTTGCGCTGGCGTACCAGCGGCGCCATCAGCTGCACCCGCGTGCCTTCCTCCAGGGCCAAGATACCGTCCACAATACTCTGCGGCGTCTGGGACTCGATCGGCTTGCCGCATTTGTGACAATGGGGCACGCCCGCCCGGGCGAACAGCAGACGCAGGTAGTCGTAGATTTCCGTCACGGTGCCGACCGTCGAACGGGGATTACGGTGGGTGGTCTTCTGCTCGATGGAAATGGCGGGGCTCAGCCCCTCGATGTAATCCACATCGGGCTTGTCCATCTGGTCCAGAAACTGGCGCGCGTAGGCGGACAGACTCTCCACATAACGCCGCTGGCCTTCGGCATAGATGGTGTCGAAGGCAAGACTGGACTTGCCCGAACCGCTCAGGCCGGTAATGACGATCAGCCGGTCCCGGGGCAGTTCCACGGAAAGATTCTTGAGATTATGTTCGCGGGCGCCGCGAATGACAATACGCCCGCCGGAAGAAGATGCGGCCGGACACATGGAAAGGATACATCCTACGGGTAACCCCTGCACGGGCTCCAAACGCGGGGCAAGACAGGGGGCGGTTGCTGAACAGGGAAGAGATAAAACAGGCGCCCCCAGATACCATTACGGCGTATGCGAAGACTCCTGAAACCAGGCCCTATTTTATCGCAAATACACCTAACGGTCAATAAACGGATATTCTTTCTCCCGCTAATTGAACTGGCGGACTTTTTTCGGGTACAGTGCCCGTATATCCGCCTAAAACGCGCGGGAACGGCAACAATCATTCAACCACAATTTTCAACCGTCAGGATTCGCCTATGTTCACCAAGAAAACCGTCCGGTCCGGCATTGTAGGCGCGGGATTTTCCGCCCGTTTTCACTTTGAAAGTCTTCGCCGCGTGCATGGCGTCAACGTGGATTTGCGCGGCGTCTACGCCCTTGACCAGGCGCAGGCCGCGGCATATGCCCGCGAACGGGATATCGCCCATTTCGAAACCCTGGACGCACTGCTCGACGAGGTGGACCTGGTCCATTGCTGCGTGCTGGTGGCCGGGCATGAGGACGTGGCTGTGGCAGCGCTGAACCGGGGCAAGTCGGTGATCGTGGAAAAGCCCCTCACAGGCTATCTGGGCGACGGGACGGACGCTTTTCACGGCGACACCTTCCCGAAGGAAGACGCCCTGAAACAGGGCCTTGCCAGTGTGGAGCGCATGCTGGAAGCGGAACGAAACAGCGAAGGGCGCATCTTCTACGCCGAGAACTGGGTGTATGCGCCCGCCATCCAGCGGGAACGGGAGGTCATTGAGAAGACCGGTGCGCAGATCTTGTGGATACACGGCGAAGAGGCCCATTCGGGCTCGCACAATCCCACCTATGCCTATTGGAAATACTCCGGCGGCGGCGTTATGATCGGCAAGGGCTGCCACCCCCTTACGGCGGCGCTTTACCTGAAGCGGGTGGAAGGCCGGGCCCGGGACGGAAAGCCCATCCGCCCGAAATCGGTGTCGGGCCGCACGGCCGCGCTGACGCGCATGCCCAACTTCCGGGATGCAGGCTTTATCCGGCGGGATTACTACGACATCGACGATTTCTCCATGATGCATGTCACCTTCGAGGACGGCACGCTGGCGACCGTATTCGCCTCGGACATTATCCTGGGCGGCATCCATAACTGGCTGGAGGTGGCGGCCAACAACCACCGCACCCTGTGCAATATCAACCCGAACACCTCCATGCAGGTGTACAATCCGCGCCACGAAAATTTCGCGGACATCTACACCGTAGAAAAGATCGAACAGAAACAGGGATGGACGAATATACCGCCCGATGAGGACTGGTTCACCGGGTATCCGCAGGAGATCGAGGCGTTTTACCGCAGTGCCGCCTACGGGGATCCGGTGGAAAGCGACAGCCTCCTCGGCGCGGACACCATCTCCACGATCTATTCCGCCTATGTTTCCGCCGAGAACGGCGGTAAAGAAATGCCGGTGAAGACGTATTAGCGGAAGCAGGGAGAGGCGTTCATAGGGCAATGTATCCCCCATAAACGATGAAAATGTAGACGTGGTGTACCGGCCCCGGTTCCCTGGACACAGTTTTGCGCATGACTTTTTTTGCGTTTTTTGAGGCATAACAGGTCTATCATCCGATGAGGTTGGGCGTGACGCCAATAGAACGCCACGCCCTCTCATCGTCTGATGAGCCTGGGATTACCGGGGACAGTCGCCCATTAATAGTACGTATTATATAACTTTCTATTAACTTTATTTAATAGACCCAAAGCGCATGCAAAGAGTTGTTTTTTGAACAGCCCGCGTTCGCTTTTTTTTTGAGAAGGGACCTGGGTATTCATTACAGCGGGCCGAATCTGGATTCCGGTCTTTTTCGCGTTACCCAGTACCGCTCTTCGATCCGAGTTAACGGTCGCGAAAAAACCGGAATGACAGTGGTTTGAGTTCTTTGTAATGAAAGACGATGGTACATTTTTGTTGTGTCGAAGGCGCGTCTTCTTCCGGGCGAAGTCCCGGACGAAGCATAGGCGCTAAGGCCACATCGGTCGCAAGCGAGTCCGCCTTCGGCAAATAAACCTGCCCCGGCGTGCGAGACGGGATTGTCCCTGGCTTCCCAACAGTCCCATGTTTATCATTTAAGGGGGAGCCATAAGACCCATGATGATCGGTCCCGCAATGTCGAACAGTTCCGTTAAAGCGTCCCAAGATTACTATGCTCTGGAATAGGACCCAATATAGAACTGGTTGGTTCAATGATGGACACATTGAATAGTATCCAAACGCAAAAAATTAATTCTTATTGATTAGCCACAAAGGCTTTGATAAGATTCTCGGAACCGCTAATCGATATAGGGACGTGAATGGTTACAATAGCTGCTACTATTTGCCTTATAGAATAACCCGATACCCAAGTAAAACCTTGATGTCAACAATCAGACACATACGCGCCCTTATGGGTTCTAATCTCCTGCTCAACTGGTATCCAAAGTTGCTTGGCTACACATTTCGCCGCGCCGTTACGGAAAAAGACTTTGAAATTGCCTGCTCAATTCGGCATGCCGTATACACGAAATGCGGCTATCTGGCTGCAGGAGAACAGTGGGAAAACAAATTTCACGACAAGTATGATGACATTTCCGTTACCTTTCTGGCATTTTATAAACGTACGCCTATCGGCACAATACGCCTGACAAACACCCGTCAAGGAAGTCCCGTATTCGAACATTTCAATATCATAAACGCCGAAGCGTTAATGAGTGAAGCGTGTTGGGAGATAGGGCGCTTTGCCGTGCTTGAAGAATACAGAAAATCAAGGCGTTTCGCCTCCGTGGGCCTAATTGGAATGTGCTATTACCATTCTCTGGCAAATGACATCCATCGTTGGGTGGGATATGGCCCGCACTACATTCTTAAATCATTTATGCTGTTCACAAAACCCAAAACACTGCCTTTAGGGGTTCTTTCTGAAGCGCATCAGGAAGCGCGACAGGTATTGTCCGGCTACTTCCATAAGCATGGAGACCATTTGGTGGTTTTCTCGATAAACATTGCCAAAACAAAACCGTGGCGGACGCTCGGATATCATCTGAAAACCCTTATTTCCAGAACGGATGAATAGCGCTTCATCGGCGCGTGCTTCAGTGTAAACTACGAATTAAGACATAAGAATGCCAAGGGTGGGCACCGATTATAGTTTTTTTGCATGTTCCTCGAAAGCGGGGACATTCATAGGGCTATGTCTCCTCTATAAACGACGGAAATGAAGACGCGGCGTCCCCCCCCGCGTTAGAAAAGCGGCGAGGACGCCGCTTCTACATTCATTGGTTATAAAATGCTATTTACAATGGCAGGATAGGGTCAATCTTTCGGTCCAACACTGTCTGACAGACACTATAAAGGAATTCCTTCATGACACAGGATCAATGGGAAGAACTGCTCGCGATTATCCGGGGGGAAAACCTTTCGCCCCTGCCGGTGGGTTTTATCATTGACAGCCCGTGGCTGCCGAACTGGCACGGGGCGTCGCTGCTGGATTATTTTTCCGACAATGAATACTGGTTTCAGGCCAACCTGGCCGCCGTAAAGGCGTTTCCCCAGGTGTTATTTCTTCCGGGCTTCTGGGCCGAATATGGCATGTGTTCCGAACCGGCTTCCTTCGGCGCGAAATGCAGTTTTTATGAGAACGAATTCCCCTTCGCCCACCCGCTGTCGGACGCCCTGAACAGCATTCGTCGTCCCGATCCGCGCACGGATGGGCTGACGCCCTTTTTGCTGCGGCGGTTGGAGCGAATGCGTCCGCGCATTGAAGCGGCGGGGCATAGCCTCCGTTTCGCCGTGGCCCGGGGCCCCCTGAATATTGCCGCGTTCCTTATGGGCGCCTCCGAGTTCCTTATGGCGTTGCGCACGGAACCGGACCAGGCGCACCGCATGCTGGACACGATCACGTGTTTCCTCGAGGATTGGTTGCGCCTGCAAAAGGAGCGCATTGACACCATTGACGGCATCCTGCTGCTGGACGATATTGTGGGCTTTCTGGGCGAAGAGGACTTCAAAGAATTCGCCAAGCCCTATGTGACCCGCGCCTTTGCCGCCTTTGAGGCCTCGGTGCGGTTTTTTCACAATGACGCCCACGGCCTGGTTTGCGCGCCTCATCTGGCGGACATGGGTATCAACCTCTTCAACTTCGGGTATGACCACACCATGCCGGAGATGCAGCGGCTTACCGGCGGCAAGGTGACGCTACTGGGGAATATCCCGCCCCGGGATGTGCTCGCGAAAGGAACGCCTGCCGAAGTGGCGGAGAGCGTACGCCAGTTGCTGGACTCGATAGCGGACACCCGCCGGGTCATTCTCTCCTGCGGCGGCGGCATGCCGCCCGGCGTGTCCACGGAGAACATCGAAGCCTTTCTCAATGCTGTCATTCATTAATTGTATCGGAAGCCGCGGGAAGCAGTGTTATTCATACACCTTCTCTTCGTCCTTGTCGGCCTCTTCGGCGTCAAATTCAATATTGCGCGGCGGATTCGACTCCTGGGCCATTTCCTTGTAAAACTCGTGTTGAATAATCAGGTCCATAATCTCGTTGGTGCCGGTCCAGATCATGATCAGCCGCACATCCCGCAACATCTTTTCAATGGGAAAGATGTTGGTGTAACCGATGCCGCCCATGATCTGCATGGCATGGTTCACCACTTTCCAGGCATTTTCCGTCGCCAGTTTTTTCGCCTCCGACACGTAGCGCCGGGAACGACCCGAGGGCTCCCCGGTGTCCACGGAGCGTGCGGCAATGTAAATCATCCCCCGCGCCGAGTCGAGCAGGGTCACCATGTCCGCCACCTTGAAGTTAACCCCCTCAAATTCCTTGATGACCTGTCCAAAAGCCTTGCGCCGGGTGCTGTAGCGGGCGGCCACCTCCATGGCGGCACGGCCCATGCCCACCGCGCCGGCCGCGCTGGTCATGCGTTCGGGAATCATCATCTGGTAGAAAATAAGCCCGCCCTGGTTTTCCACGCCCAGCAGGTTTTCCGCAGGCACTGTGCAGTCCGTGAAGATCAGCCGACCCGTGCCGCCGCCGCGCGTGCCCATGAGCCCGTACACATATTTCACTTCCACCCCCGGCCCACGATCCACAATGAAGGTACTGATGGATTCATGGGGTGGTCCGTCCTCACGCGTGCGGGCATAGACCATGAAATAATCGGCCCCTTCCGCGCCGACGACGAAGCGTTTCTGCCCGTTCAGGATGTAATGATCACCCTCGCGCCGGGCGATTGTAGTTGTGCCAAAGAAATCGGATCCGCCCCGGGGCTCGGTCAGGGCTTCCGCGGCGGTCAGGCGTCCAGCGATGGTGGGTTTCAGATACTTCTCTTTCAGGTAGTCGCTGCCGAATTTGTTAATGGCCTCACCCACGATACTGACCAGCGAATACAGGCAGCCGAGGGAAGTGCCGAGCACACCCACCTCTTCCAGCGCCACAATCTCCGAAGCCCAGGGAAGTCCCCGCCCGCCATATTTCTGAGGAAAGCGCAGTCCCAGCAGGCCGCGCGCCGCCGCCTTTTCCAGGAACACCCGGGGATAACGCACCTTGTCCGCGTCCATGTCGCGCAGCAAGGCTTTGTCCAGGTCATCGCGCACAAAAGCGCGCGCTTCCTTCCGTAATTCGCGGTCTTCCGCCGTCATCAGACAATCCAGCATGGTTCCGTCTCCCTTGTTTTCGGTGCGCTATGGGCCTGCCGCTTCTATTGCTCATCTGTCTGAAAAACAGTGTAAAGCCGCACATCAGGAGATCGCCGGATCCGGCGGAAACCGCCGGGAAATCGTCTTATTGTTTCAGATGCTTGTCCAGGAAATGGTACATGTGCCACCGGACATGTTTGTTGACTTCCAGGAGAATATCCAGCGTATGGGGATAGCCTTTGAGTCGGAGATATTCATAAACGCAGCCGAGCTCTTTCAGACGTTCGGCCAGCAGATCCGCCTGGGAAACGGGCACGGTTTCGTCATCCGTTCCATGAATGATAAGCGTCGGCGGCACACCCTGTTTCAGATGGTTCATTGGCGACGCCAGCCGATACTGGTCCGGTATTTCCGTAAAACGCTTCCCGCCGAAAAAGGCCAGCAGCGTCTTGTTTTCATGAAATTCCTCGAGGGTCATATCCACCGGGCCGTACAGGTTGACCACGGCCTGGACCGCGCTGCTGTATTCCGGGTGGCCGCCGTCGCCCTCCAGTTCCTTAACACCGAACGAATAGCCCAGCATCATGGCAAGGTGTCCGCCGGCCGATCCCCCGACTGCGGCAATGGCGTCCGGGTTGATACCGCACTTCTCCGCGTTCGCGCGCATCCAGCGCACAGCGCACTTCACATCCTGCACGCAAGCGGGGAAAATCGCCTCGTCCACAAAGCGGTAGGAAACCGTGGCCACCACATACCCCATTTGCGGGAAGCGGACGCAGTAATACTTGTAATCCGACCGCTGGCCGCCCGACCAACCGCCGCCGTGAATAAAAATCACGGCGGGCAACGGCCCGGAGAGCTCACGGGGCTGATACAAATCCAGAAGCAACGGCCGGCCGTTCACATTGCCGTACTCAATGTCTTTCGTCTCTATCACCGTGTCGGGCACGGGCACCGGGTCGTCGAGATCCAGCAGCGTCAGTTTACCGTCAGCAGCGGCCACAACCAGGTCGGCCATTTCATTGATATTTTCCGGAAGGGCCGGCGGCGCGCTCAGCGCAAAGAGCGCGGCCTCTTCCGAAACGTCAGGGGTCTCGTCCGCGAAGATCTGCAGTGACACTAGACACAGCAGGGCACAGATCCCCGCCCTCAAGGGTGTAACGGTTTCATAGCCTTTGTACACGGGCATACTCCTTTAGGAGGCCGCCGGCGCCGGCGCGAGTCCGGCGGCGGGAGCCGCTTCAGGTTCCGTCAATTCTATGGGGTTCGCGTAAATCCAGGGCGTCCATTCACCCAGGATGTCGAGTTCGGTTTCCACGCGGTACTTGCCGGGCTTATCCGCCTGCCAGCGAATGGAGAAGGCGTTTTCCTGGTACACGGGCTCACCGTTACGCAGGACGGTAAAGCGGCAGGGATGGGGCGCGGCCGCCACCAGGTAGGTCTCGGGCAACAGCGGCATTTGTTCTCCCATTACGGCCTGCTCCGTTCCGCTTCGTGCGAGGAACATGAACCCGGAGCTGTCCGCGATCATGTCAAAACCGATAAAGCAGCGACCCTTGGCAAAGGCGTCCAGCACCGCATCCTCGGATAACTCGGCGGCAAGCACATGGGTACTCACGTAACGGGACATCAGTTCATAGGGATCCACCTGCAGGCGGAACGCTTCCTTGCCGGGTTCCAGGGGGCCCGCGACGAGACGCAGCAGGGCCCGGGTCAGACTATTAAGCGAATATTGGCCGATTTCATCGCCGGACGTCTTTCGCACCATCAGATTGCCGTCAGCGGTATAAATGCCGTAGACGCCGTTGTTCTGATGACAGTCATTGGCAGCGATACCGGTAACATGACGTTCCCGGTTCAAGGCGTCCCAGTTTTCCAACACCTTGGTGTTCCGGTCGAAAATCAGCCTGTAGCACTGCTCCGGATAACTCCATAGATTTAACAGGATGTCTGGCGCAAGGGCCTTGTAATCTTCATCCTTCAGGTCCGCGTGCAGGTTGTAAATTTCCATGCCCGCGATCTGGGGCAGCTGCCATTCCCGAGGCTCTTCCGAATGGGCAATAAAAAGAAGGCCTCCCTTGGATTCGATTTCGGCGGCCAGTTCCGCGGGTGGTTTGCCGCACTCCAGCACGACATCACTGGAAAGTCGCCAAGGCATGAACCCATATTTCATTTCAAAGCCGGGGATAAACAGCTTGCCGTCACGGACACCGCGCCATTGCACGCCGTAATCGGCCGTACCGTTTTCCAGACAGTGATCCGACATGGCGATGAAATCATAGTCGATGTCCTTCAACACCTGCAGGATGGTTTCAAAGGGAACCTCGCTGTCGTGGGAAAACTCCGAATGGCTGTGGGCAATTCCTCGGTATTCGGTCCATGGAACGTGATAGGGCAGCACGACCTCGGATAGGTTGTTGCGGATATCGTTCCAGGCGGAGGCCTCTTTAGGGAACGCTACGAAACGATTGTACAAGGCACCTCTGAAAATCACCAGGAATGCGATGAATAGAAGAACGAGGAGCACGACCAGGATACGAAAAGACCACCGCAGTACACCGCGCAAAAAAGAGAAGAAAGACATAAGAATTCTCCGTAATCAGGGTTCCGTTGAGGTGGCGGGAGCATCCTCCCGGCGTAGTTTAATTGGACACGGTAAATACGGTTTCCTGTTTGTCAAGATGGATCAACATCGGGTCAAGGGGGGATAATTCCCTGGGAAAGCTGACCTCCCGCCCGCGCAGCAGGTCACGCCCCTCGCCTGCCAGGCCGGACAGGTGGACCACCACCGGCGTGTGGCGCAGGTTGATGATGTACAGATACATTTCCCCGTCATGGGTAACATAACGCGAGCGGACGCCTTCAAGCGGATAGCCGTAGGCATTCACTGGACGCACGATTTCGGGAAGCACACCGCCCACCAGCGCGGCATCCATGGCATGCAGGTATTCGGTGGGCAGGTTCATGCCCCGCACCAAGACGGTATTGCCGGTGGCCCGTATTACATCATTGCGGGACTGGCCGTTCTCGTTATACGGGATGGGCGTTCCCACCCGGGCGACCATCCCCCCGTCCTCAACGAATTTGCTCACCTGCTCAAAAGCGGCATCAGGCATCGCCATGGTGCTGGGCAGAATCAAAACTTTAATTTCCGCGAGCACCCCGGCTTCCACCTGTTTTTCCGTAATAAAACGCACCGGGAAACCGGCGAAGGACGAACCTTCAAAGGCGTATTGCGCGGACTCCAGGTGGGGCACGCCGTTGTCCATGATCTTTGAGGCTTCGCTGAACAACACCGCGACTTCTTCCGGCGCCTGCTGAAAGGACATGACTATCGGCGCGAGCCGGTTGACATCCATGGCGGCAAGCGCGTAGGCGGCCAGCGCCTCCGGATGGCGATGGACCGAAGCGTCCGGGGAAAGCGCCATGCCGGACGCCCCGGACATGACCATTTCCCATACGGCACTGTAGACAAGCGCCTCGCGTCTTTCGACATCAGGCGCGCCATCCACATCGATATCGGCGCCAAGCACGAACACCGGCTTATTCTTCGCGTAGGAGCGCATCAGCGCGAGCAGGGCGTGCGGCGCAGGGTAGTTCATGGCATACAGGCCGTCCCCATAGGCGCAATAGGCCGAACAGCCGCTGATATCCATCAACGCGGCCATATCCTCGCGACCCGGTGTGGTTCGGGTTTCGCCGGGGAGGAACGCGGATGCCGCCATGTTGATCATGGCCGGGACGCCGGGCGCCAGGGCGGCAAGTTCCTGTTTGAGTCCGGAAAAGAACAAGGTTATTAGACTGCGTTGGAAATGCTGCCATTCATACTGGTACGCGCGCTGGTTCTGATAACTGTGTTCCGGATGTTCGCCCCATATGGTAATTTCATTGAAATCCGCAAGGTGCGCGTGCCACAGTCGGTTTAATTCCTGGCGATCTGGATACCATTCCATAACCCGTGCAATAAACTGCGCGCGTATGGGTTCCCCGTCATACTTGAACTGCGGCGCCGCGGCAATGCTGATGCCCACCGGCGGGCACATTTGCGTTCCCGCAACGGAAAACAGGTCTTTCACCGTCCTGAGATAGACCTGGGAAAACTCACTGTGGGCAAGGTTGACGAAACCCGGTTCCAGCAGTTCCGGCCAGGTGTCCATGACGGGACCGGCCACATTGGCCTGATCCAGCTGCAGCGCCCAGGGGACGCCCAGTTTCCCGGCGGCATCCGCCAGGGAGGAAATCTTTTCCCTGCATACGGAAATGTCCGCCCCCGCCGCAAAGTTCAACAACGCAAAATTCAATCCGTGTTCCTTGAGCCATGCCAGTTGCTCTTCCAGAGAAGCGGCAGACTCCAATCCGACCGTCGGAACGGCAGGTACATCCTTCCCGCCTGCGTCAACGCTCACGGCCGCGCCTATCAGAAAAAAGGGGGTATCGCCATCATACAGCCCGCCCCCCCGAATTTCCAGGCGTTCGGGATAAGCCAGGTGGGGCGAGAGGGTTTCCGGGGTTGCCTTGCTGAAGGTCAGGCCCGCCCGCAGCACATCATAGGCCTCGGCGGCATAGGTGACACGGCTGTCCGCGACCCGCCAGTTCTTCGCCTCCAAGGCCTGGCGCGCTTCCGTCAGGGCTTCGCGAATAACCCGGGCGCGCATCTGAAGACTGGTGCCCGAAGTCGCCGTGCTTGCCTCCGGATTTTCCGATACGGACGCAAGGGTTTCGATTCCCGACTCCATGGCGGGCAACCGCGCCTCCAGGTCTTCAATACGGCTCCGCCACCGGTCGGTACTCACGCGGTACACTGGAACTTCAGAACAGGCCGGAGCATATTCCGACGCGTAATCAACAATGACCGCCATCGTGTAATCGCCCGGTTTCAAGTTTGTCGGGTCCCATTTTATCGACACATCATCCCGCCCACGGTGCAGGTCCAGCGTCATCTCCGATTCGTCCACCGTATTCCCTTCAAGGTCAAGCAGGACCATGCGGATAATCGTCCCCTCATAGGCGATGGAGGACATAATTTCGAGATTCAACGGAACAATTTCCCCAATAAGGGCTTCTTCGGGATAATTAAGTTTAAAGGAAAGTTTCTGGCCTTCCATAATCAGGGGGTCCCCGAACCATACTGCCTCATAACCGGTCTCCCCGAAGCATTGTTCGGCGGGCATAAGACACCAAAGCGCCGATGCCATGCAAAACACGATGATAAAAGAGGACCTGACATTCAGGCGCGGTAATGACATCTTATAATCCCTTTCCAGGCGACTATGTTAACGCGGGCGTTGCCCGCAACCCAAAGCCATTCAAGCGGACCGGGCAAAAATCAGGAACGGTTCCCAAAGTATCTACGCACCTGTCCTGACACACATTGTATGCAGTACAGGCATCCTCAATCAAAGAATCCCGCACAGGCAACGCGCATGGCCCCGAGAATTGTTTTATCCCATGTTAAGGCGTCTCCCTTGCGGGATTTGAACACAAAACGGATGTAGGCTGCGTGTACCTGTCTAACGAGTCAACTTCGGCGCGTGATGACGCGACCGGTCTGGAAACACGATAAACCGCAGGAAGTTGAAAGACCTTTCCGTGCTGGTCTATGATGAAAACGCTTGACGGGGCGACTTTCCGCGCCTGGTCTCTCGGTCCGCGGGTCGTCTTCATGAGGAATATGGCAGCATGCCCCAATTAGTAATCGAACAGCCTGGGATTCCCCCCATGGCCATACCTATAGCAGAAAAACCAATCAGCCTGGGCCGCGCCGAAGACAATGACGTGGTGCTTCATGCAGAGGAGGTGTCGCGTTATCACGCGCGCATCTGGCGCTCGAAAAACCGCACCATCGTCACTGATCTGAAAAGCCTGAACGGCACCTACCTGAACCGGCAGCGCATTGTGGAGCACCCGCTCAAGCACCTGGACGAAATCTGGTTCGGCAGCAAATGCCATCTGCTGTATCGTGACGACACGGTGTATGGTTCCCTTGAAGAACTGCCCGGGGGGGGCAAAAGCAGGCGCAACAACGCCCTGGAAACGTCGATCCATAATATTCGCCGTGAAATGGACCGCGTGGGCAGGCACCTGACGCTCCTGGGACAAGGCGTCCATGCTGCCGCCCGACCATCCACCCCGGAAGGACAGGGTCCCATGATGCCCGATCCGGATGACTTGAGGCGCATGAGCCGCGCCTACCTGCGTCTTGAAGCGTTGCACAAGGCACACCTTGTCATTTCTTCCGATTTCGACCTGAAAACACGCCTGAACGACATGCTTGTCGCCATTATGGGTGTGCTGCAGGCCAAGAGGGGCTTTGTGCTGCTACGTGACGAGAAAACCGACGCGCTGCGGGCAGTAGTCTCGCTGCGCATGGGCGGTGATTTGACCGCCAGTTCACCCAGCATGGGCATTGCCGGGCGCGCGGCCATCGACGGCGAACCCGTATTGATGGAAAACCGCGACACGGACCGCGAGTTCGGCGACCGGATAAGCATCATCGCCAAACGCATCACCAGCGCCATGTGCGTGCCGCTTAAGGTTAAGCAGACGGTTCTCGGATCCGTTTATGTGGACACGGACGCGCCGGACACCCGGTTCTCCGAGGATGACCTGGAATTGTTTTCGTCGCTGGCCTCCCAGGCGGCGCTCGCCATTGATAATGTGCGGCTCCATGACCGTGTGGTCGAATCGGAGAAGCGGCGCCTTACTCTGGCGCGTTTTTTGCCCGGCACGCTGGTGGACAAGATCATGAGCGAATCGGAAAGCCTGGCACTGGGCGGCAGGAAAACCCGGGCAACCACACTTTTTTGCGACATTCGGGGCTCTTCCAAAATCGCGGAGCAACTGGACCCGCAAAGCCTTGTGACACTGCTCAACGAACATTTCACCGCCATGACGGAAGTGCTCTTTTCGCATTCCGGCACCTTGGACAAGTATATCGGAGACGAATTTATGGCGGTCTTCGGCGCGCCCATCGCCTGCGGCGACGAGGCCTATCATGCCGTTTGCGCCGCCCTGGAAATGCAACAAAAGAACCGGCAATTGAACACGGTCCGGATCGCGGAGCGGCGCCCGCCGTTGGAACTTGGCATCGGCATTGATTCCGGCGAGGTGATCGCCGGCTATATCGGGTCACCCCGGCGCATGGATTTCACCGTGGTGGGCGACCGCGTGAACACAGCGAAGCGTTTTTGCGACATGGCGGGACCGGAACAGGTGGTCATCGGCCAGGAAACCTGGGAAGCGGTCCGGGAACGGGTGGACGCAAGGCCGATGGGCACGCTGATACTCAAAGGGAAACAGCGCACCGTCCACGCGTATGAAGTTACCGGCCTGCGCGGTGAACCGTAACCGCGGGCCGCGCCCAACCTACAGGAGTACATGCATTGCGTATCATGATCACAGGCGGCGGCACGGGGGGACACACCTCCCCCGCCTTGGCCGTCATAGAAGAATTGCGGAGACGCGACCCGCAGCTGCTGCTGCAATGGATCGGCAAGCGCGGCGGCATGGAAGAGAACGTGGCAAAGAAAAACGGCGTGCCCTTCCGATCCCTGCCCGTGGAGGGCTGGACACGGAAGAAATCGCCGCGCATGCTATGGACCGCAGCCAAACTGGCCTACTCCATGATGCGCGCATGGTTCTACCTGAAGGTTTTCCAGCCCCAGGCGGTGTTCGGCGTGGGAGGCTACGTCAGCCTGCCGGCGCTGTGGGTGGCACAGCGCGCGGGCGTTAAAACCCTGCTTCATGAACAAAACAAACGCCTCGGGCTTGCCAATCGTCTGTGCGCGGCCAAAGTAACACGGCTCCTCTTAAGTTATCCGGAGACGGAGGGCGAATACCCCAAAGACCGTGCCGTGCTGGTGGGCAATCCCGTGCGGCGCGCCTTTCTTCACCCGCCCGAAACAAACGCCGCGCGCGCCGACCTGGGCCTTGCCGAAAACGTGTTCACGGTGCTCGTGGTAGGCGGCAGCCAAGGCGCACACACCTTGAACGAGACGACTGCAGCGCTTCTGCAGAGATTTAGGCCCGAAGAACTCCAGGTCATCTGGTCCGCAGGAAAGAACGGGGTGACCCGTGCGCGCGAGCAGGCGGAAGGCGCGCCTGTTCAACCGCACATACATGCCTTCATCGAGGACATGGCCACAACCTGCGCCGCCGCGGACCTGGTCATCTCCCGCTCCGGCGCTTCTATGACCGCCGAACTAGCCGCCATGGGAAAACCGGCCCTGCTCGTGCCCTATCCCCACGCGGCGGATAATCACCAGGAACACAACGCACGCGCTTTTGAACAGGCGGGCGCCGCGTTGGTGCTGCTCGACCAGGAATGCACGGGCGAAGGCCTGGAACCCCTCCTCCGGGAACTTATCGCGAGCCCGGCGCGCCTCAAAGCAATGGGAGAGGCCGCCAAGTCCCTTGCCCGGCCCTTCGCGGCCGAAGAGATCGCGGAAATTATCATGCAGCTGGTGTACGAAAACGGACCGGATACGGCTACGCGAAACGGTCAGTAATCAGCACTTCCTCCAGCGGCAACTGTCCTCCCCGCGGATTCGCGGGCTTGACAGCCTTGCCGATGGCCAGCATCATGGCGACCACATGGTCCTCCGGCAGATTGACGAGCCGCCCCACAGCCTCAAAATCGAAGCCTACCATCGGACACGCGTCATAACCCATGCTCTTAGCCGTAAGCATCAGGGTTTGCGCCACAATGCCGCAGGAACGCATCACCTCGTCCCGCTGCACCTCTTCCCTGCCCCGGTAATAGGCGTCTATGGCGGGAACGATAACGTCTTGCGCCTCTTGGGGAACATTCCGCCAATACCGTCCCGGCTCTTTCTCCCAGGACTTCAAGTCGCCGCACAACACGAACAACAACGAGGCATCAGTGACCTGGGACTGGTTCCAGGCCACTTTACGCAGCTCGCGGCGCAATTCCGGATCATGCACCAGAACAAAGCGCCAGTTCTGAATATTGAACGATGTGGGCGACAACAAGGCTAAAGACATGATGTGTTGAATTTCTTCTTCCGTCATCACATGGTCCGGGTTAAAATGTTTTACGGATCTGCGCTCCTCAATGGCGGTATGCACTTCCATCTCTGATTCCTTTCTGTACGGTAAGTTGTCCATCAGGAAAGTATGACAGATATGCCCACACTTTCCCGGAAAATCCCCTCGTAGTGTCACTATTTTCTCCCGCTTGTTTGGAAAAGAAAACCCTCATTATACTTTAAATTTTAACACAACCAAGGCGGTAATCATTCCCCGCGAGGCTAGCCGCTTGAACCCTGAACAGTCCGGCAAGAAGTCTGTGTATTCGTTCGGAATCCATGCAGCGTAAAGACTAGTAGAAAGTCTTCCTCTGTCTGATAATTGAGAAGTACGTCACAAAACGGATCCAAAAAAAACGGGTGAAATAATGCTATCCTAAGAATCTCTTGGAGTATTTGGCAGACAAGAATATCTGCCCCACCCTCTTTCTCGCATCTCGTCTGAAATTCCGGGTACAGCGGGTTTGCTTGCAGCCTCAATCATTTCGTTTGTGGCACGGAATCACCCTGACACGAATTGCACAAGTCGCGGCGTTTGCCGCGCAAGGCTTTCATTCACCGTGGCGGTGTTTTGCGATGTGTGCTTCCAGTTGCACCGCTTTTTCCCGCGCATGGGTGTGCAATGGATCCAATTTCAGGACCAAACGCATGTCATGCAACGCCTGCTCATAATCACGGTTCCGGATATGACGCACGCCCAGGTTGTACCGGGCCGCGCACATCTTCCGTATGATGCGTTCGTTGACAGGTTCCCTGTCCCGAACAATACGATAACAACGCATGGCGTCATTGTACTCCTGCCTGGAAAAATGAAAATCGCCCCGACACTCCTCCTCCGGCATGCCCGGTTTCATGTGCTCCTGCTTGAATGTTTCGTAGGCCTGCTGTTGTTGATGCAGATACGACTTGGCGTCATGAATGGACTCAATGGCGCTGCGTTCCACCAGAATCATCATGTTGTTGCCATCCTGCTTTTCCGGCAGCAGATAGAAGCGGTTCTCGTCTTTCCAGGAAGCATGGGCGGGACGGCCGATCAACACCTCCCCATCGAAAAACTTGACGGCAATGGGCCGTATATCAGGCAACTGCCATGCCTGAAAGTCATCGGCAATAAAGTGCCCGTCAAAACTCTTGACGTAAAAAACGGCCTTGACCTCCTCAAAGGCGATACGGACAGTGCGGTTCAGACTTTCCCCCTTCAGGTTCTGCAGGTCCAGATGAAATTCCGGCATTTTTCGATTCAGGTCAAAACTCATGCCGCAGTGCACCTCCCCCTTCTTCATGCGCACCACCAGTTTTTGGCGTTCCCGCCTGGCTTGAAAAGGAGTAACCTGTTCCCGACCCGTTTGGTCACCGAACACCGCAAAGCCATTCCCTGACATCAAGGCAAGCTCCTTATAGTAACCCTCCTCCCCAAGTGTCCAGCAAAGCACTATTAGTATAAGCGAATTTCGACCAGTTTTCAAGCTTTTTTATAATACTAAAACCAAAGACGTGTATTCATAGACAAACCCAAGACATAATATCATTTTTATTTTTTATTAAAATCATGCCCTGCATACGGTTACAAACCGTGTGCCGGTGTGTTCCCCTTCACAGTCCAAATAACACACCAATCGATGCGCTCCGGCCTTCCAGATAACCTCCTCCAAAACAGCCTTGTCAGCTTTGGCGGAAACGGGACATGTCACCTCGGAATCATCCAATCGCATATGGAGGACAGCGTCTTTCAGACAGGGCGCAAAAGACACCGTGAGCGTGTAGGTCCCCGATGCCTCCACAAGCACCTCCCAATATCCCGCGTCATTGCCGGTCCAATTATCGGCGCCCCTCCAGTCCTGCCGGGTCAGCGTAACCGGATTCTCCGGAGCACCGCCTAGGTGTATCCGGACCGGTTCATACCCGCGCGTTGCGCCCACGTCATCAAACCACCGCTGATAGGCAAGCCGCATTTCACGAACCACATCCGGATGTTCCGCGGCGGTACCCTTTTTCTCGCCCGGATCTTCCTCCATGTCATAAAGTTCCGTTCCATTGACCAGTTTCCAGCGTTGACTGCGCACCGCACTATTCTTAAACGCCTCAGGCGCATCGCCCCGATGCCACTGGAAGAACAGATTCCGGTCCGACCAAGACTCTGCGCTGGTGTTCCCAAAAAGCAAGGGCAACAGGCTGATACCATCAAATTCCGGCCTGTTCTCGGGAGCAACACCGCAGATCTCCAGCAGCGTTGGCGCCAGGTCAATGTGGGCGGCGATCCTGTTGATATCGCGCCCGCCCGCCCAAACTTCAGGCCAGCGCAGGAAACAGGGCACCCGAATCCCCCCCTGATAAACACTCCCCTTCCATCCGCGCTGGCCCGCGTTATACCGGTCCTCCCCCTTCAACTGCTGCGATCCGTTGTCGGTCATAAACAGCACGAGTGTGTTATCCTTCAGCCCGGAGTCCTCCAGAAAAGCCAAAAGCCGGCCGATATTACGGTCCACATTGGCAATCATCCCATAGACAAGGGCCGTTTCCTCCTGGAGCCCTGCGGCCTTGTAGGGCGCCGCATCCTCTTCAGGAACCTGCAGTGGCGTGTGGGGTGCATTATAGGCCACATAGGCGAAAAAAGGCCTTCCTTTCCGGGACTCCATAAACTGAATCGCCCCCTCCGTAAAGATATCCGTGCAGTACCCGGTATAGCGTTTCTGTTGCCCGTTGTGTTGAAGCATGGGATTGAAGTACGTGTCTTCCCGCTCATAGAATTCCGGGTCCGACGGCTGCGCGATACCGCCTCCCCGATGCACCAGGGATTCTTCAAAGCCGCGGTCCATGGGACGCATCGGCCAGTTATCGCCCAAATGCCACTTCCCGAAAATACCGGTACAGTACCCGCCCTGTTTCAGGAGTTCGGCAAGGGTTGTCTCTCCGGGATCCATCATGGAACGGCCCGCGTAGGTATCCACCACGCCAGTCCGGTAATTGTAGCGACCGGTCATCAGGCACGCCCGGGTGGGCGAGCACACCGGGCAGACATGAAATTGCGTAAGGCGCAGGCTTTCCCCATGGAGCCGGTCCAGGCAGGGTGTTTTTAAAACGGGATTGCCGTGACAACCCAAATCTCCATATCCCTGGTCATCGGTAATGATAAACAGGACATTGGGCGGCCGGTTCTCTGAGCCGGAAACACGGGCAGCCGTTCCTGTAAGGGCCGCGCCTATAAAGCCGGCAGACATATTTTGTAAGAAATTTCGACGGGCCATGTCGGACATGACATTTCTCCTCACGTACGCGTGTGCTTATCGTCCGTTATTGTCGGTCTCGCAGATGCGCAATATACGCGGCAACCCGCTCCTGCCGGTATTCACGCGCGATTTCTTCCGGTGTCTGTCCTTTACCGTTCGGGATATCAGGGGACATCCCAAGGTCCACGAATAACCCGATAATCTGCCCGTGCCCGAAGATCGCCGCCGTGTGTATGGGCATGTCGCCGTAGTCATCCATGATCTTGGGGTCGGCGCCGTTTTCCAACAGCCATTTCGCCTCATCGTGCCTGCCGAGCATAGCGGCCACATGCAGGGGGGTCATACCGGTAACATCCCGCGCGCCGATATCCGCGCCCTTCTCCAGCAAGAGTTGCAGGGCTTCCATCTGTTTATAGGTAACAGCGCTATGCAAGGGCGTTTTTTGCTTGCCGTCCCGGGCCCGGACCAAATCCGGATTCTTCCTCAGAAGCGACCTGACAAGGTCCATATTCCCCCGCGCAATGGCATCATGAATGCTCGGCGCACATCCCGAACACGCCAGGAACGTTACCAACACCGCCCCCAAAAAAATGCGCCGCGAAATCGGCTGTCTCAAAGCGGCGTGATCACGCTTCAGCAGGCGCTGTCCGGCCCGCCCCTTAAAAAGGCGGCCCGACATGAGCACGCCGGATATTCTTTTCTTTATTGCGTTAATCCAGAAACCACTCTCTGAAAGATAAGGGTACACTTCTGAAATTCTCCTTTTCCGGTCGTCAAGCATGGTTTCGTATTGTAGACGGAACAATATCCAGAAAAAAAATGCCCCGTCTCCGCAGTAACCCTGCAGGACGGGGCAGCAAGAATATTCGGGACTATTGTGCCGGCGCTTCGGCGGACTGGGGCATGACAACCACCGGCGTTTCCGGCGCCGCGTCGGTAGTCGCGGCCGGTGCCAAGGTGACGGCATCAGTTGGCGCAGCCTCGGGAACGACAATCGCCCCGGCGGCCGGGACTTCTCCCGTATTCGCCGGAGCCGCGTCCACAACCGGGGCCGTTTCGACAGGCGCAGGCTCGGGCGGCATCATTTCGGCAAAGGCGCTGACCTTGTCAATGATGCCCGTCAGGTCCATGATATCCGCCGTAAACACATAGGGCAGACCGGAAATCACGAGTTCAAATACACCGTTGTTTTCTGCGCTGACCTTTATGACCGTTTCCGTACCGTCTTCAAGCGTCAGTGTAACGGTGCTGGCTGCCTGAACGGAGTCCACCGCGCGGTCCAGCAGGAAGTTGTCCACTTGGAAATCATTGATGCTAAACAGAAGTTCATCCACCTTGGCCGGGTCCGGGGCGATCTCCGCGCCGTTAAAGCTTCCGGTCCACTGGGTGGAACCGTCAGCCCTGGCCAACACCAGGTCCGCGCCCTCACCAACGGCGTGAAGCCCTTTCACCTTTTCCGCGTCAAAGTCGAGCACGGACAGGACAAACAGGTCGCGCACCGGCGGCATCAGTTTTTCCACATCTGAGCGGGAGAGCACGAGCACGGCGTCGTTGTTGTCAAACTTGACATAGCGTCCGTCCAGGTTAAGTGACGGCTGCCCGATGAGCAGGGTGCGCGTCGCACCGCCGTCCAGGGTCGCGGTAATTGTGGTGTCAAAAGCGCCCAGATCTTTGCCGGCATCGGCGTAGTCCACCGGCTTCAAGGAGGCCACGGCGGACACGAGGTTATCCAAGGCGGTTTTCTGCACTTCGAGGTTCAGCTGGGGTTCCACCACTTTCCAGGCATCCTCACTATAAGCCAGCGCCATGGTTCCCTGCGGCCCGGCAACCTGAATATTGCGTAAGGCGGCCTTGTCCAGGGTCCATTCCGGAAGGGTAAACAGTTTTGAACCCTGCAAAAAGATCTGTTCAAAGGTATATTTGCTGATCTGATAAATCAATTCCGGCTCGGCGCCCACGCGCTGAATATAGGTGTCGCCACCCGGCTTATCCTGCCCGCCCAGCAACACCACGTCATCTCCTTCTTCCCTCGAAATGGTCAAAGAAAACAAGGGCTGCTCAAAACCGAGTTCTGCCTTGCGCGCGGGGTCTGCCACGTTGGTCACGGTAAGACTGGCAAAGCGGGTCAACAGCGTTTTCACTTCCTGTTCGTTGATTTCGTTTGAGAATCCGCCCTCGCTGAGCACCCATTTATAAGTCGGCTCCGGTTTCGGCAAGGGCGCGGCTTCCCCTTCTCCTTCGCCTTCCTGGGGCGCCGGCTCGACGGGCACCTCCTCGCGTGTCAACACAAGTTGCTTGTCCGGGTAATTCAAGGCCAGTTTGGTAATAGCCGTGTCTTCCAGTTCCAGCAGTTTGGTCTCGAGCCATTTTTCCTGCTTGGGCACGCCGCCTTCTTCACCGGAGTCACTCACCCCGGCATCCCGGCGCAGGTTGGCTGCTTCCACAAAGACACGGTTATCACCGGCTTTGCGCAGGAAAACCGTCCGGAAGTCGGCGGATTTGCCGAATAACACATCCACGACAGGCGCTTCCTCGTCCGCTTTGAACGCCTGGATATGAAAGGCCTCTTTGTCCGTAAGGGCGAAACCGGCCAACTTTTCGTCCGTATCGCCCGTGGCGCGGGGCTCCCCTTTCAATCCCAGCAGGCTTTCAACGAACTTGTCTATGGTTTCCACGCTGCCGGGGGCGTTATACAGGCTGGCAATGCGCCAGGTTTCCCCGTCGCGCTCCAGAACCACTTTTTCCTCTGGTTTTTCACCTGCATACATTTCAAGACGTTTGATGCTGTCCTTCTGCAAGCCTTCCGGCACCAGTGTTTCCAGACCGATCTGGGTGGCAATGGGCGCCTGTGGTTTTACGTTTATCTTCTGCCAGACCACGATGCCGGCAAGAACCACCAATATTACGACGAAGGGTATGAGCGTTTTAACTTTCATAATCGTCTTTCATCCCTATGGTTAAGGTAATCACCCGAATTTCCAACGTTTATTTTTCACTGTTAGCGGATGCCGACGCGGAGACGGTATAGGCATTCCGGGAACGGCGGCGCATGATGAAGACTCCAATGCCAATACCCGCGATAAGGAGGTTTGCCAAACCGTAGTTGGCCAGCTGCCACAGTGCCCGCTGATTCTTGGACGGCTTGTTGATAATGCGGTCAATGGGCTTGGTTCCACGCACGTTAACCAGATTTTCGCTCAGCGTAACCGCGTCCACACTGTTGAGGAAGAGGTCCAGGTTGGACGCCTGCAGGAAGTTCTTGCGGAAAACCTGGGAGCATCCCATCAGGATCAGCTGACCGGGCGCGGGCGTCACCTCCGCTGCCGGCGCTTCGGGTTCATCTTCTTCGGGCTGCGGCGGCATGCCGGGCTGTTGTTGCGGCTTGGGCCAGGCGGGGCGCTCCTGTCCGGCAAACGTGTCGGGGAACTGTCCCTTTGCCCACACCATCAGGGGATAGGCCGTTCCGGAGGCGGGCGTTTCAAAGGAGGCCGACGTCAGGGCGGCATCCTTGCCAATCGTCCAGGCCTTATCGCTGGTGCTCATCAGGGTCTTGACCTCAAGGCCGCTTTCCTTGAGTTTCGCGTCATCAAGGTTGATGGCGGTTCCCCAGAGGTACAGAATCGCCGCGAGACGGTTCGTGATAGAGGTCTCCTGATTCATTGAGGTGTTGTTGACCAGAATGTGGGTGGGCAGATCAAAGGGCTGGCCCATAAGGGCGCCCAGCAGGCCGCCAGACTGGCTTTGCACGGTCAAGGCGACATGGTTCACATCCATAAGGATGTCCTCGCTGACACCGAGGCCGTAGTTCTCCAGCAGAGCGTTGATATCGGGGTTCTCTTCCCTCCGTGAAACACGGTTGCCTTCCCGCGTCGCCTGGTACTCCCATTCATACTGCTGCACCGCCATCACCACCGACTTACCGGCATGCAGCGCACGGTTGATTTCCCAGCGCTGACGGTCGTTCAGGCTGCGGGGATTGACTACTACCAGGGTGTCGTATTCCTCCGGCAGGGGACTTTCCTTGGTCATGTCCACGCGCTTGACATCATATTTTTCGGAGACGAGCACCTGCTCCAGGTACTCATAGGGGTCTTCCGATTCCGGCACGGGCTGTCCCATCTGCATCAGCATCTGGCGCATCTGGGGATCGATATTGACCGCTTCCTTGGGGGCAACCAGGGCCACAACGGGCTTCTTCTCGCGGGTCAATTTATAAATGGTGTTGACCATCTGGTATTCCAGGTCGGGCAGAGTCTCGGGCACAATCTGCGGAATGATTTCCTCGGCCTTGTCCTTATAACCGACGCCGATGCTGCAGTAAACGAGTTTGCTGCTTACCTCGTCCTCGCTCATGGCGCGCACATTAAAGGGCTGCACCCCCTTGTCCAGCATGCGCTTCTCGATGGCCTCTTCCTCGCCCTTGGGCTCCTGATCCGGATTCATCATTTCCTGTTCCGTGGCGATGACGTTGGCCGCTTCCAGGTAGACCGTGGCGTAATTCAGCCGGCCCTGCGAAGCCAGGCGCAGTTCCTCCATCTTGTCCACGATATCGCGTTCGATGGTGCGCATGGCCGTGGGCATTTTGTCACGCGGTGTGACATAGAGCCGCAGTTGGATGTCGCTGTCCGTTTCGGCGAGGATATTGCGCGTGGAGGGGGATATGGTGTGAATCTTGTCTTCTGTCAGGTCGAACCGCTTGATGCTGGCGCCGGCCATAAGGAAATTGAACAGCATGCCGATCACCACGCAGATGACGGTTATGGCGGCGAACATCAGGCGGGCCTTGGGCCGGTTCCGTCCGTCAATAAAGATGATGTTCAGCGTAAGAAACAGCGCCGCCCAAACGACAAAAAACAGGACATCCGCAATATCGACAATCCCCTTGATGAGCGGCTGATAGTGGGTGAACACGCCGAAGATATCCGACAACAGCGAGCCCAGTCCCGATACGCGCCCGTCAATATAGGAGGCGATAAAATCCGTGCCCAGCAGGAAGAAGAGGAAACAGGTCAGCAGTGTAACCACAAAGGCCACAATCTGGTCCTTGAAAAAACCGCTGAACAGGATGCCTAACGCGAGGAAACAGCCCCCCATCAGCAGGGTGCCGAGATAACCGCTGAAAATGACGCCTTTGTCCGGGCTTCCCAAGGAGAAGAGCATCATGGGCACCGTGAAGGTGGCCGCCAGGGCGGCCACGTAGAAAATCACCGCGGCCAGGAATTTGCCTATCGTCAGTTCCCAGGCCTGCATGGGGAAGGTCAGCAGCATTTCCCAGGTATTTTCCTTGCGTTCTTCGGCCCAGATGCGCATGGTCACCGCGGGAATGAAAATGCACAAGAGCAGGGGCAGGTTCTCAAAATAAGGCCGCATGTCCGCCACGGGAAACACGAAAAAGGAGGTGACGTACAGGCCGACGCTCATGGTGACGAAAACCATGATAAAAATGTAGCCGATGGGGGACGTGAAATAAGCGCCCAAGTCCCGGCGTAATATGGAAACGATGTTGCGCATGACTGTGTTCTCCTACTGTCATTCAGCCTTGGCTGCGGATTTTTCGGTGAGGGTCAGGAACGTCTCCTCCAGGGAGAGGGGACGGTCGGCCAGTTCGCGTACTTTCCACTGTTTCTCCCGGATAAGCGCGTTCAGTTCCCGCCAGGGGTTGCGGTTGATTGCACTATGCAGCACGAAGGAAACGCACCCATCGGACGCTTTTTCAAAGGCGACCTGACGAACGCCCTCCAGGCCGCTGAGCAGACGGCCCACTTCTTCCCGCTGCCCTTCAACGGTCACGGCCAGGCGCTCGGAAGTCTTCGCCCTGTTCCGCAGTTCCTCAATAGTGCCGTTGCCGACGATGCGGCCCCGGTTAATGATGACGATGCGGTCCACCGTGGCCTCCACTTCCTGGAGAATATGCGTGGAAAGAATGACCGTTTTGTCCTCGGCCAATTCACGAATCAAGTGTCGAATCTCCAGGATCTGGTGGGGATCCAGACCCGATGTGGGCTCGTCAAGGATAATGACCTCGGGATTATGCACCAGCGCCTGCGCCAGGGCCGTCCGCTGTTTATAGCCCTTGGACAGTTCCCGGATCACCTTGCGGTACATGGCCCGCAGACCACAGGTATCCACCACCGCATTGACACGGTTCTTCAAAGCGGCGCCGCTCAACCCACGGGCCCGCGCCACAAAGTCCAGATAAGACCGGACTTCCATGTCCATGTAAAGCGGCAGAATTTCCGGAAGATAGCCGATGGACTTACGGACTTCAAGCGGCTTTTGAAGCACATCCATGCCGTTGATTTCCGCCGTGCCCGAAGTCGGGTACAGGTAGGTGGTCAGGATTTTCATGGTAGTTGATTTGCCGGCGCCGTTTGGACCCAGCAAACCCACAATTTCGCCTTGGTTGACCTCAAAGGACACCTTGTCCAGGGCCACCACCGGTCCGTAGTGCATTGTTAACTTATTTGCTTTTATCATGTACCTTATCTCCGCTGTGAGGAACTCTCCCGCCCACCGAGGGGCGGATCCACCCCAAACTAAGTAAGCACAATCATCCTTGGCATTCAATACAGCAAGAGTTATGCCATACAAGGGCGCAAAGAGCCCGGCCGAATGAAAATAACAACCGGTTAAATACGAACATCTTAGAGAAAGAAAGGAAACTGCAGGCCTTTGGCGACAGTATCATAGGCGACCTTATTTCGGGTTTGACACCAGATTTGAGGCAGGAGACTGTACTTCAGGTCAGTCCGCTTCATGCAGCACGGCGTACTTCAGCCAATTAACAAATTCGCATTCGCGAATATCGTCCTGAATAATGTCCTCATCGATTTTCAACTGCCAGCGAAGATGCTTGATGGTGGGGTCGAAATAAACCGCTTCCAGATGATTCGCATAGGCCGCCATATCCTGCTCGTCCTTGAACCACCCCTGGTCTATCAGCCGTTTCGCGCGCGCCCGAATCAGCCGCGCCATTTCCTGTAGGTTGTATTCAGGGTGATATTGGGTAGCCCAGAACACCCCTTTCTTGTAGCTGACCGCTGCAGCCTGCACGGGACACCAGTAATTGCAGGCAAGCACTTCCACGCATTCAGGCACGCGGGTGACATAATCGTCATGGCTTACAAAATGGGAATACACGGGTATTTTACCCTTCATCATAGGATGATTCTTGGCGGCCTCGGTCAGACGTATGTTGGTGGCAAGTCCCATTTCCCGACCCTTGGGGTGCGGCTCGGTGGTGCCTCCGGCCACGGTGGTGGCCAACTGGATGGCCCAGCAGCTGCCGAACTGGGGAATTCCCGCCTCGTAGGCGCGTTCCACCAGCCGCAGATGGGCATGCACCCGGGGATCATCGTGATAGATGGTCAAATTGCAGCCCGGCCAGATGATGCCCGCGTACCCTTCCAGCTCTTCGTCCGTAGGGGGCACGGCGCCCGGATCGCTGCTGTACCAGATGTCGTATTCCGCGTCGGGCATGCGGCGCTTAAGCAGGTCCGCGTACAGTTGGCCCGCCAGCGTCATCTTGACGGCGATAAACTCATCCCGGCTCTGTTTTGAATACCCGTCGGGTATAAAGAAACGTAAAGGCTTGCTCATGACTTTATCCTTATGCATTGAATACCAATGCGGGCCCCGCCCGCACCCTGGGGAACCGGAAACGGATCCGGTAACAAATACACCTTAAATAAGCACGCGATGCCGCCGCGACGTCATTGCGTCAATTCACTGAAAAACTGAAACACCAGGTCCTGAAATCCCGGGTATTGTTCATGGGCAAAATCCGGGTACAGTATCCGGCGGCGCGTCGCCTTGATCTTGTTGTAGGCGGCGAACTGCGTGGAAGGTGGACAAATCTCATCCATAAGCCCGATGGCCATCAACGTGTCGCCTTGAATCCTGCCGGCAAGATGCTGGCAGTCAATGTACCCCAGCCGCGTAAAAACCTCCGCTTCCCGTTCATGGCGAGGATCGAAAAGCCGGAAATACTTTTTTAACTCGGCATAAGAGTCAACTGCAAGGTCCATCTCCCACACGCGTTGATAATCACAAAGAAACGGACACATGGGCGCAAGACGCCGGATACGCGGTTCGAGTGCTGCGCAGGCAAGCGTCAGCGCCCCGCCCTGGGATCCACCCATGGCGCAAACGCGCTCCGGGTCCACTTCCGGAAAATTCATGACGATGGCGGCAAGTTCAGCCGTATCAAGAAAAACCTGGCGAAAAAACAACTTGTCGGGGTGATCATCCAATCCTCGGATAATCTGACCCGTATGCGTATTGCCCCTGGTACCGCCCGGGTCCTCGGATAACCCGCCCTGTCCGCGAACATCCAGCGCCGCCACGGAAAAGCCCAGGGCGACATAGCCCAGTTTATCCTGCCAATCCCCGGAGCTTCCCGTGTATCCGTGGAAAAGCAGCAACGCGGGATGCTCTCCGGCGGCGTGTTTGGGACGCAGGTATTTCGCGTGAACGCGCGCCCCTCCCACGCCGTTGAAATAAAGATGAAAACACTCGGCAAAGGGGGCCTGAAAAGAAGCGGGCACCAGTTCGACGGCGGGTTCCAAGCACCTCATCTCGGCGAGGGCGCGATCCCAATACGCATCGAAATCGGACGGCCGCGGATTCCTTCCCCCGTAGCATTCCAATTGCTCCAAGGGCATTTCAAAAACGGGCATTGCGTTTCTCCTGATGACTTAAAGCCCTTTGCCGCGCGGGATCATTCGCTCAGGGCTTCCAGCACTTCCGCCAACTTGTGATAGTCATCACACACCGCATCCGGGGTATGCCCGTCAAGAGGCCTGTCCTTGACAACGGTCAGCAGCACTCCCCTCGCGCCGACCTTGTGGGGCCCGCCGATGTCATTGTGCGGCCGATCACCGATGTGGACGATATCGGCGCATTCGACGCCAAAATGTTCCGCGACAGACTGGAACAGCGCAGGATGGGGTTTGCTGTATCCAGCCTCATCGGAAAACACAAAATAATCGAAATAAGAAAGCAGGTTGTATTTCTGCAGAATTGCCCGAAGATACTTGCCGGGCGTAAAAATGGCATCCGATATCACGGCCAGTTTGTATTTCCCATGCAATGCGGCCAGTGCATCCCCCACCCCCGGGGCAAGGTCGGGACTGTGGTCCAGTTCCATGCGCTCAATGGCATCCACCACCTCGGCCAGATCGGATTGCGGCAGATTGCGGTTCAACCCGGCGAGAATCACCTGGATCCGTTCTTTCGTCGTCCAAGTCACATATTGTTCATGCCAGACCTTTCGGAACGCTTGGTCAGCCACATTGAAAGCGATATCCACAAGGTGACGGTCCACCAAAGCATGACGGCACAACGCTTCATGGAGCAGCTGCCGTCTCGCCTCCGGCTTGGGAGGCAATCCCGCGGCGGCACGTTTGGGCTCGTCGGTTTCATCGCAAAAAACACAATCCCACAAATCAAACGTGATCACACCAATGCGTCTACCGGGCATCCTTCAAACCTCCTCTATAGTTCGCATACTTGTATTTGTCTCTGAAACCATGCGGAAAGATCCCCCGAACAAGCATAACTTGCCCCCCACGTTCTCTTGATGCCAATAATATCATATCCGGCATCCTGATTTCCGTATTGACATTTCCCTTGGCCAAGCCCCTTCCCTCCAGCCGCTCCGCAGAACACATAGATAATCGTCTTTTGTTCGCGACCCTCGTCGGTACAATGAGTTTGTCAGACTTCCCGTTATCGTTCATCACAGCTGTACTTTACTTTTGGCTGCACGGACCTTGAAAACCAAGGCAATAACGGGACCTCCCGGGTTCCGCACAACAAGGAGCGTCTGCACGTGCAAGGGCTCTTCGACCTCGCGGGGCCTGACAACGTCTCGTGATAGCGACGGCGCCAGTGTTGCCTTCCGAATATGGGAACACCGTCGGCGCCCCGGACAAGAAAATTTTCGCGGCTCAATACCCTGCCCGTGCACTCCCCTGCCAACGCTTGCCACAATCCCTCACGGGAAAACAGCCATGACGCGGAGCCAGTGTGGATCGCTATTCCTTCACTGTATAAGACTTTCACTTACTACTCCTTGCCGGCTTGTCCCGGCGCTTCTCCCCTTTTGCCTCTTGCACTTGGGGACGAGAGCAAATGGGTACCTCAGTCTCGGGCAAAAAACTTCTAGCGATAACAGGGGACAGTCACCGTTATCATTGACATGGGGACGGAAATTTGATACTATAGTCGCATGCCTAGAACAGCACGCATAGTGGTCCCGGAGGTACCGCATCACATCACCCAACGGGGCAACAATAAACAGGATATCTTTTTTGTGGAGGACGACCGCTATGTTTACCTGGAACTGTTGGCTGCGCAAGGGGCGAAGTATGGACTGCGTATCGACGGGTATTGCCTGATGACCAACCATGTGCATGTCATTGGCACCCCGGCAGGGGAGGATTCTCTGGCGAAAACCTTGG
>Ga0123335_1001912_pt1 | contig 32457 bp, 22 predicted proteins | sample BiotimSIPDNA_2_FD_89707 | JGI IMG/M metagenome (GOLD analysis project Ga0123335, IMG submission 89707) | Anaerobic biogas reactor microbial communites from Washington, USA - Biogas_R2 time_0 SIP DNA | ecosystem: Engineered > Bioreactor > Anaerobic > Unclassified | place: Washington, USA... | reverse complement strand
TGGTGCGGGCGACAGGACTTGAACCTGCACGCCGAGCGGCACAAGATCCTAAGTCTTGCACGTCTACCAGTTCCGCCACGCCCGCAAATTTCGCATCGTATCAGCCCTATTACACACACCGTCTTTATATGAGGCCGAAAGAATCCGCGTTGGATATAGTAACACCCGGCATTGTATTTGTCAATTTGGTTTTGTCGGGGCGGGCTGCGAATGAGGTCATATACCCCAGCGCGCTGCAGCACACGACACGATCTCATCCAGAACGTCTGCAGGATCGCTGCCGTAGAGAGAACAGCCGAGCATAAAGCCGCTGTGCTCACCCATTTCGGGGAGAGCGTTCACTTCAAGCATGTAGGCTTCGCCTTTCGGGTCAATACGAAAATCGACTCTGTTATAGTCTGCGCAGCCGAGATAATTGTGTATGCGCAGTGCGTGGTCTACAAGCTTGTCCTTCGTGTATTCGCTGAGGTTCGGTATCCGCTTTATGCACGTCTGAGAAAGCTTGTCTTCAAGCGTGAATATCCCCAAGGGTTCGTTGCTGCGCCTGGCTATCTCTACAATGCCGACCACCCGTGCCGAGGCGCCGTTTCCCACGATCGGCAGCACCACTTCGGTCCCGTCGATGTATTCTTCGCAGAGGATTGTCTGGTCATATACTTTCAGCAGACGGGAGGCATTTGGTATGAAAGAACTCTCGTCGCGAATAAGCTCAACGCCGCTGCTGCAGCCTTCAAGGTTAGGTTTCAGGACACATGGAACTCCGATGGCGCCAAGAGCTTCCGGAATGTCGCTCTCATGATTTATCTCAACACAGCGCGCGACCCGAATGCCGAGATGAGCGGCAATGATCCTGGTGTGGAGTTTGTTGAGAGTCAGGCCGAGCCCGTACGCGTCGGTCCCGACATAGGGGAAACGGATCGCTTCGAGCAGAGACGGAACAAATCCCTCTCTGTTGCGGTTTTTGAGTCCCTCGGCAGTATTGAAAACAATGTCTATATCGCCAAGTCCGCGGGATGTGATACGGGCAAGCAGTTTGTCAAAGCTCCCGATCAGTACGGCGCTGTGCCCCTTTTTTTCAAGCAGGGAAGCAATGTATTCAATGCTCTCAAGTGTCGAGAAATCAGCGTGGGTATTATCATACTCGCTGAGCGCGTAGTCCTCGCGGGTGTCAAAAGTGATTCCTATTCTCATTGATCCTTCAGTTTACTCCACAGTGACCGATTTTGCGAGATTCTTCGGTTTGTCTATGTCGCAGCCGTTGCATTTTGCTACGTAATATGCAAACAACTGGAGCGGAATGATCCGCGGGATAGCTCCGAGAAGAGGATCTGCTTTGGGGACGTATATCACGTCGTCGGCCTCCATAAGAATGCGGCGGTCGCCCTCCAGCGCAACGCCCAGGACCTCGGCGCCCCGCGCTTTGACCTCACGGATATTTGACATCATCTTATCAAACAGCGCGGTATGGCAGCACAGTGCGACAACCAGCCGCCCAGGCTCTATGAGCGCTATAGTGCCGTGCTTCAGCTCGCCCGCAGCGTATGCTTCCGAGTGGATATACGATATCTCCTTTAGTTTCAAAGAGCCTTCAAGGCACACCGCGCAATCGATATTCCGGCCGATAAAGAAGATCGACGAGTTGTTGTGATATCTCAGAGCCAGATCCTGAATATGCGGGTTCAGATCTATGGCACGCTGCGCAAGCCCCGGCAGCAAAAGAAGTTCCTTAACAAGCGCGTCGTATCGCGACTCGCTGATCCTTCCGAGCTTTTCGGAAAACCAGAGAGCAAACATGGTCAGGGCCGCGACCTGAGTCGTATAGCCTTTCGTCGTCGCCACGGCGATCTCGGGCCCGGCCCAGGTGTAGATGACGTTGTCCGCCAGATTCGCGATCGTGCTGGCAACCACGTTGACTATCGCGAGGACACGGACGCCCCGTCTTTTCAGTTCTTTGACGGCGGCAATTGAATCCGCTGTCTCACCCGACTGAGAGATGACGATCAAAAGAGTGTTCTCGTCGACGATAGGACTGCGGTACCGCAGTTCGCTCGCATAATCCATCTCCACGGGGACTCCGCATAGTTCCTCGATAGCGTACCGGCCGACGCAACCGGCATAATATGCCGAGCCGCATGCGGTGACGATTATCTTGCTGATTTTTCGGGCTTCCTCGTTCGTCATATCAAACCCGTCGAACGTAATGCGATTATTTTTGACGCGGGGCTCGATCGCCGCCTTCAGCGCCCTGGGCTGCTCGTAGATCTCTTTAAGCATGAAATGATCGTATCCGCTTTTTTGGGATGCTCCCACATCCCAGACGATCCGGGTGATCGGTTTTGCGATCTCGGCGCCGGTGCAGTCAAAAACGGCAGCCTTTACAGGTGTCAGCTCGGCAAACTCTCCGTCTTCAAGATATATAAGATTCTTGGTGTGATCGGCAAGAGCGGTGACGTCGGAGGCGAAGTAGTTTTCGCCGGCACCGACTCCGATGATCAGCGGGCTTTCCTGTTTTACCGCAAAGACAGACCCCGGAAAATCTGCGCAGATAACACCAAGAGCATATGAACCCTGCAGCCGCGCGGCAGCTTTCATCACAGCTTTTTTACAGTCGCCGGAATAATACATGTCAAGCAGGTGGACGATGACTTCAGTGTCGGTCTCGCTCGAAAACACGTAACCCTTTGCCGTCAATTCTTCGCGCAGTTCGATGTAATTTTCGATTATCCCGTTATGTACGACGGCAAACTTGCCGTTGTTCGACATATGCGGGTGAGCGTTCGTGTCTGTAGGCGCGCCATGCGTAGCCCATCTTGTGTGACCGATTCCGGAACAGCCCGGCAGCATACCGCTCTCGGCGATCTTTTTACGCAGACATCTTATCTGGCCGGAGGACTTGATCATCCTGATGCCGTCGCATACCTGTACGGCCACGCCGGCAGAGTCATATCCTCTGTACTCGAGTTTTGTCAGGCCGTCAAGTAAAACAGGGAGAGCGTCCTGTGTCCCCGTAAAGCCGATGATTCCACACATGTTCTCACCTCATACTAATTAAATTACAATATAATCACAAACTGCCCCGGCAGCAGACCGGATGCTCTTGCAGCCGATACAGATATTTTCCGGTCGGAGCAGGGCTTACTTTATCACTGTGATCCAGCCCTTGGGAGCCGGAATGCGCCCCATCTGTATACCTGTAAGAGTATCGTAGAGCCTGCGCGTGACAGGGCCCATTTCATTCATGCCTGAAGGAAAGCAGATCTCCTTACCGTGGTCGACAATTTTGCCGACAGGGGAGATCACTGCGGCGGTGCCGCACAGGCCGCATTCGGAGAATTCCCCGAGCTCGCTCAGCGGAATCTCCCGTTCCTCTGTCCCAAGTCCAAGGTATTCCGACGCAACGACCATTAATGAGCGCCGGGTAATTGATTTAAGGATCGTGTTGGACTTCGGGGTAACGACCTTGTTGTCCTTTGTGACAAAAAGCAGATTAGCTCCACCCGTCTCTTCAAGATACGTTCTGGTAGCCGAATCCAGGTAGACGTTCTCGTCAAAACCCTGATTATGGGCGTCCACGATCGCATGAAGACTCATGGCATAGTTCAGCCCCGCTTTGATGTGCCCAGTGCCTCTCGGCGCGGCCCTGTCAAAATCAGATATCCTTAACGTAAGTGGCCTGATGCCGCCTTTAAAGTAGGGGCCGACAGGCGTCACAAATATCCTGAAATGATACTCGGTCGCAGGCTTTACACCGATAACGGAGTTTATACCGTAGAGGTTCGGCCTTATATAAAGCGTGGCTCCGGAACCGTAAGGCGGCACCCAGCTTTCGTTGGCGAGAACGACCTCGCGAACGGCCTCAACGAATTTATCCTCCGGATAGGGCGGCATCTCAAGACGGCAGGCCGTTTCGCTCATACGCTGCGCGTTCAGATCAGGTCTGAAGCATACAATGTGACCGTCTTCGGTCGTGTACGCTTTAAGCCCTTCAAAACAGGTCTGCGCGTACTGAATAACGCAAGCGCACTCGTTTAATAAAACGTTCGGATCGCGTGACAGCATTCCTTCGTCCCATGCTCCGTCTTTGAAATTGGAGACCCAGCGCCAATCTGTCGGAATATATCCGAATCCGAGTTCACTCCAGTTTATATTTTCCTTTGTCATCAACCGTCAATCCCTTCGTGCAGCGGGGAAACCGCCGGATTAATTAATTTAGTATAGAGCAATTCGTCGCCGATATCAATAAAAAAGTGATGATGCTGTCGGATGATGCTGTCGATCGCTGTAGCCGGACATATATACGGATCGTCAGGAGGAATACAATATATGGTATTATTGCTAAACCGGAATCACGGGGAAAAAACCTGCCATACTAGATGCGGACCGGCCGCTTGGCAAGAAAACGGCACAAAACAGGAGGATTTCAAAATGGCTTGTCTTACAAGCAAAGAACTTTCTGCCCTCGGCGATCAACTGAACAGCGAACAGATACTGGTCAGGAAATACCGCAGTATGTCCTGCAGTTGCGCTGACAAACAGATGAAAAACCACTTCGACGCTATTGCGGGAGCCCATCAGGCGCACTATGAAAAGATGAAGGCATTTCTGGGTTGAAAGGGAGGACCACATGAACACGTTTGCGAATACGGGGCTCAGCGAGAAAGAGGCTCTCGGTGAATGCCTGATGGATCAAAAACAGCTGACATCAAGTTACAACACCTATGCCGGTGAATGCACAAATCCGCAGCTTCGCGATGCATTTCTTGATATCCTGCGAAGCGAGCATCAGATACAATCGGAGATCTTCGGGATCATGCAATCAAACGGATGGTATCAGACTGAACCCGCTCCGCAGGAAAAAATTAACCAGCTGAAGCAGCAGTTCTCTGCCGCTCCGTGATCCCGGAGTACCGATAGCCCGGAAGCATACCTGAGTTATCCCGGTGCCGGGCATGCCCCTTGTCTATATCCCTTTGAATTTTTTACGCGTCGCAATGCCTCCGCGCAGATGGCGCTCCGCTTTGTTGCGGTCAAGTATTTGCCTGACCTTCAAAAACAGGACTCTGTCGCTTTCTTGCAGGCGGTCGGTAATATCTTTATGTACGGTGGTTACAGACCCGAACGGTGAATCAATTCTCTGACGGATCTTTTATGTATATGTCCGCACCTCCGTCCATGTCTACTACGATAAAACGTAAGATCCTGCGCATATCGGCGTTGCACATATCGTGAACCATCGCGATGTCTTCCACGCATGAGATCTCGAAACCGCTGTTCCGTTCCGGGCGAATGAGCGCTTTGTTTCTTTTATGCGCCGCCAGCATCTCTTCCGCGGCCCGCAGCTCGCTGTCAATGGAGGCGACCTTTGCGTTTACTTCACCGATTGTTATAACTCCCTCCGCATACAGTTTGATATATCGCTCTCTCGATGCAATGAGTTTTCTACGCCTGTTTTCAAGCAGCCTCTCGTCGTCGCGCTGCTGTGTTTCCTGCCCGTATTGCGCGCGGACATCGGCCGCAAAAGACTTGAGTATATCTTTCTTTGCCGGTAAAACAGATATGAAGTAGTGTTTTAGAGCGTTCGCGAGTGCGTTCTCATCGATTTTTGCGGAGTTTTTGCAATAATCGGCCCCTTTATCGCTGCGTCCTCCGCAGCTCCATCGGATGTATGTGTTGTTATACGTTCTGACCGTTCGGCGAAACATGCCGCCGCACTCCCCGCACCTGATGAGGTTTGAAAACAAGTGCCTGCCGCTATGCCGCGAACCGCCTTTTTTAATTGTTCCGCGCTCACGGATGATGCGCTGGGCAAGGTCGAACACACCCTGAGGTATGATCCTCAATTCCGGCCGTTCACAAATATACCAACTGGTTTCGTCAAGCTTCCTTCTCGCGCTTGTCAGAAAATCCGTGACCTCTTCTTTCCCGTTTATTACGATCCCGGTGTACAGACGGTTTGTCAGTATCCGGCAGACCGCTGTCTGGCTCCAGCTGCAGCCCTGCTTCGTGAGAACGCCCTGACCGTTCAGCATTTTGGCAATCCTTGCGCTGCCGTAACCCTCCTGTGTATACCAGAGAAAGATCTGCCGTATAGTTGCGGCTTCTTCTTCGTTTATCTCGAGGGTGAAACAGTCTCCGCACAGCTTGTTGTACCCGTATACCAGATTCGGAACGCGGCCTTTCTTTGCGTTTTCCATTTTTCCGAACTTCACGCGCTTGGAGATATTCGCTGATTCTTCCTGTGCCAGAGCGCCGAATATCGTTAAAACAAACTCGGACTGTCCGAGTACGCGCATGTTGGCTGTAAGAAAAATGGTCTCTATTCCCAGTGACTTCAGCTTTCTTATGCTTTGAAGCAGGTCAACAGTGTTGCGGGCAAATCGGGAAATATCCTTAACTACCACCGCTTCGAATTGACCCAGCTCGGCGTCACGAAGAAGCTGCTGGAATTCTTTTCTGATTTTGATCTTGGTGCCCGACAAACCTGCGTCGGCATAGAGGCGCACCAGGTTGTGGCCTGACGCTTGTGCATATTCATGAAAGAATCTTTTTTGCGTTTCAAGACTGTTCAATTGGTCTTCTTTTTCTGTCGAGACTCTGCAGTAAGCGGCAATGTTTATGTATTACACCTCCTACGCGGGTGCCTGTCCTGTATCGAAAGCAAAACCGTTCCTTATCATGTCAAGCTGACATGAACTTCAGAGCTGCCGCCCGCGACTGCCGCCCGGGTCTTATTTTCGTCGCTCCCGAGCTTGGAAAGATGGATTCTCAGGAATATTTCATAAAGCAGATCCGCCGTAGCTCTATCGTCGGCAGATTGATGAAACCTGAATTTCGGAGTGTTTTCGGACATATCAAACAACCTTCCGTTTACGTTATGATAGCCGGCGGTTCCGGTCTTGCCGGCGGGACCTTCATATGTAACAGTAAGAAATAAAAGCGGCCATCGAATTTGCCCAGGCACTTGAAAACATTCAGATAAGATGGTATCCTTTCTGACATAGTTTCCGGTCAATGGAAATTTGATTGAAACAGCGTAATTTTTGTGCTGTTCGCTGCGTTGATTAAAATCCTGCCTGCTATACCTGTGTACCGGCAGTCTCTGAATGGGAGTTCTAATGTTCAAAGAGTTTTTGTTCACGATCCTGATCTCAATGGTACCCGTTATTGAGCTGCGCGGAGCAATACCGTATGCTGTCGGCGCCGGGCTTCCCGTATGGGCCGCGATGACGGCGGCCATCATCGGCAACATGATCCCGATTCCGTTCATTATTTTATTTATCAGGCGGATATTCGCCTTTCTTCGGGTAAAAAGCAAACACTTAGACAAGTTTATCACCTGGTGTGAAAACAAAGCCGCGAAGAAATCAAAGATCGTCTATCGGTATGAGCTGATCGGGCTCATGGTGTTTGTAGCCATACCGCTTCCCGGCACAGGCGCGTGGACCGGCGCACTGATTGCGGCGCTCATGGATATCAGACTGAAAAGCGCGATTCCGATGGTATTCCTTGGCGTGGTTATAGCGGGCGTGATCATGTGCATCCTCAGCTACGGCGTAAAGATGCTGTTTGCAGTGTAAAGGTACTTTGGGCGCTGGTTCAACTTTCCTGTAACGGATTTACCGGCTCAGTCGTATCAACCGTTACGTTTTATAACCTCCGTATGCACCGTTGATTTAGATACGCCGAATTTGGCAGCCGCGGCTCTGACCGTGGCTTCTTGTTCAATTATATACATACCAATCTCACGTGCGCGTTCTTCGATATTATCTCTCAAAAAACCACTCCCCGGATATATTCCTGTCTGACTATATGATGAAGCCACATGGAATATGTACATCCGTTTGTAGCGGCGTCAACATCGTCTTAACGCTGTTCCCGGTATAAAAACTCAGCAAACCGCCCATAATATGGTAAAGCGGCGATTAACCGCGAAATACCATATCGGGCGGTGTATTTATGAAAAAACATATCGCAAAGCTCCTGCTGCCGGTCATTCTGGCGATCGCAGTACTTATCGGCGTGCTCGGTTCAATCTCTTCCGGTAAAGAATCGGAACTTTCTGAAAAACTGATAAGGCTGCATATAGTCGCAAATTCGGATTCGGAGAAAGACCAGGCAATAAAGCTCGCAGTAAAAGATGAGATCCTGAGTTTAGTTTCCGGTCTGACCTGTAACGCGAGTGATTCCGATGAAGCCGAAACTGCCCTTCGCAATAATCTTCCGCGAATAATAGAGGCCGCAAACAGCGTACTCGCGGAAAACGGGAGCTCTTACGGCGCGAAAGCGGCTCTCGCAGCATATGAGTTCCCGACAAAGTCATACGGTCTGTTTTCCCTTCCGGCAGGCTCTTACAAGGCGCTGCGTGTTGAGTTAGGGCAGGGGGGAGGCCGGAACTGGTGGTGTGTTCTTTTTCCGCCTCTGTGTAACGCCGCGTCAGACGAGGAGTTTATAAAGGCGGCGAATGATGCGGGGCTCAGCGGGGACGAGGTGTGCTTCATGACGAAAAACGGAGGGAAATACATCATCAGGTTCCGACTGGCGGAATTGTTCGCCTATGTCAAGTCGTTATTCTCCTGAACGCCGACTTCAGCAAAACACCCTGTCTCAAAAAAGTAGAGCAAGAGTCTGGAGACTCTCTTTCCGGTGATTCTCTTCAGAGCCGACGCGTAGGCATGGAGCTGCCCGGCGTATGTGTTTGCCCTTTCCTGCTCTTCACCCGGTCTGATACGATCTGTTTTGAAGTCGAGGACAATCATACCGTCCCCGGCTTCAATACATATATCCACGACGCCCTGCAGGAGGATCTCATCTTCGGCGGGCGCATCCTTATAGTATTCGCCGGCCCTGCACAGGATAGAAAACTTGAACTCCCTCAATGTAAAGCGGCCCTGAAGAAGTATCCGGCCGATGTCGCTTCCGAAAAAACGCAGGATCTTATTGGGGTCAACGCTTTCCGCCTGTTCGGGTGTGAGCTGTTCCATCGTCACAAGGCGTTCGATCTCCCCTGCGACCCCGCCGTATGAGGTGCATTTGGAAAAATCTATATGCTGCATCACAAGATGCATGGCGGTGCCGATCTCGGACGGGGACAGTCCCGAGCGATCCGCAATAAAGCGGGGCCTTTCCATACGCGATCGCTTTAAGGGGAGCGGTGCGCCGGTCGCGGCTTCGGCGTCACTGTAGCGGCCTTTCAACTGTGTCGCCGTCAGCTTTGATGGTATGTCACAGGCGGCGGCATACGGATAGCGCCATTCAAGTATTTTCCTGATACTCCTGATCTGATCTTCGGACGCACTCTTTATATCCCGAACAAGCATGCTTGCGCTCTTCTTGCCCGACAGGAAAGGGGGCAGAGAATCCGAAGAGATATATCTGATCATGAACTCGGGTCCCGCACAAGCCCCGGTCGACAGTTCCGCTTTGTCCTTTGAAGTAAGGTGCTGCGACAGCGCCGTGAGGATCCATTCACCCATTGAGCCTGACGGTTTTATTACTTCGAAGTTTTTATCGCAGGTACCGTAAAAACGCGACAGCATTGTCCGGACCCGGCTGCCCGCGACGGTTATACAGATCTTGTGTTTTGCCCGTGTCAGCGCCACATATAGCACCCTCATCTCCTCGCTCAGCTGCTCTGAAAGTATGGCGTCACGGATCGCGATCCTCGGGAGCGTGTCATAGGAGACCATATTCTGTACGTCAACACATCGTGAGGCAAGTCCGAGAGTTTTGTGGGTCAGGAGGGAGGACTCGACATCCTTCGTGTTGAACCGCCGGGCTGCGTCACAAAGGAATACTATCGGAAATTCAAGCCCTTTTGACCGGTGGATCGACATTATCTTCACAGCGTCCGAGTCGGAGCCCTGATCGCCGCGAAGAAACTGTAATCCTCCCTTCACTGCGTTATCGACGGCGATCAGAAATGAAAACAGATCCCGCCTGTTCTTTTCTGCGCATCGCGAGGCAAAGCTGTATATCGCATTGAGATTTGCCCGTCTGCTCTCTCCGCCGTCCATGGCTCCGTATATATCAGGCAGGCCGGTTTCACAGAAGATCTGCCAGATGAGCTCATCGCACTGCATAATGCGCGCCAGTTCGCGCAGCCGGGTCAACTTGTCTAAAAAACCTGCACACTTTGGGTCGGATTCAGCGTTAGCCTTCAGAGCATCGAAGATACAGCCCTCTTTTTCATTCAGACGCATGACGGCAAGCTCATCAATGGTAAAACCGAAGAGCGGGGAGTGAAGGACCGAAACAAGGGGAATATCCTGCCTTGGGTTATCAATGATCCTCAGCAATGACAGGAGCAGACTTACTTCGGGTGAGGATAGAACGTCGCTCCGGGCGCTCGTAGCGGACGCGATTCCGAGCCGCGCCAGGGCTTGAGAATACACCGAGGCAACAGGCTTGTCGGACCTGAGTAGGATTGCGATATCGCCCGCTCTGACGGGCCGGCGGACGTCGTTCTCAGTCACGGTAAACCCGCTTCCGAGAATGTCACGTATTCGCGCAGCCGTGAAAGCGGCCTCGGCCTCCTCACGCGGAACGGGAGTTCCGTCATCATCACACAGATCCTTTGTATCAAGAATATCGATTTCAGCCGCAGTCACCGACGCTTCCTGCGTGCGAGGGGAGCGAAGGGCCTCATCTTCCGTGTAATCGACCCCGCCCAGTCGCCTCGTCATCACAGAACCGAATACTCTGTTTACAAACGCGAGCACTCCGGGGTCCGATCGAAAGTTCGCGTTCAGACTGATACGTCGGGGGCTCCTGTCGCCGGCGCACCGGTAGTCAGGATATGTGTCGTATTTATTTAGAAATATTTCCGGCTCTGCAAGCCTGAAGCGGTATATCGACTGTTTGACGTCTCCGACCATAAAAAGGCGTGTTCCGCCGTCAGAGAGTGCGTGGAATATCCTGTCCTGTATCTCGTTCGTATCCTGATACTCGTCCACGAGAACTTCGATAAAGCGGGATGAGATCTCATGCGCGGTATCGGAAAGCCCGTCGGGCCCGGTCAGGAGTTGCAGCGAGCGGTGTTCAAGATCGCTGTAATCCATCAGATTGCGCTCACGTTTGTATGAGTCGTAGCGCTCGGAAAGATCGGCCGTAAGACTCAGCAGTTCCCGCAGCACCCTGGAGGAGACGTTGATATCTCCTGCTATCTGCTTTATGTCTATCTCAAATACGGCGCATTTTTTTCTCCATCTTTCGCGGTAAGCTTTTCGAATGTCGGATACCCTTTCCTTCAGGTCCGGGTCGGAAGGATTTCGAACGGGTTTGAACGGCGGGAATTCAAGTCGGCACAAACCGGCTATGTCACCCCAGGTCGCACTGTTCCGGACGGCCCTGAGAAATTCACCGAAACCTCGCCGGTCCGCTTCGAGAGCGGGAGAATATTTCTGTTCGATATCGCTCGCGCCGCGGATCTCCTCAAGTAAAGACTCTATCAGTTCTATCGCGGCCCGGGCGAATTCGCAAAGGCTGTCAATGAGACTCTTCCCCCACTCGGTTTCCGCAAATTCGACGCTGTCGTCAACTGAAAGATTATTCCGTTTTTCATCTATCCAGAGCTTGACATCGGGCAGGCTCTGCAGCTTGCCGTAAAGTGATATCACCGATTGCAGCAGCAGGCTGTCGTCCCGTCCGTTGCCTATCGTGTCGACAAGAAGAAGAAAATCAGGGTCCGCGGTGTCATAGCGCTCGTCAAGCAGCCTGTTCGTCAGAGCGGTCAGAGCTGAAGCGGTATCATCTTCGTCCATAATACGGAAAGACGGATCGATCCCGAGCCTGCCGGAGAACTCACGCAGCAGGGAGGAGCAATACGAATGCGCTGTCCCGATCTTTGCCGCGTGTATCCTGTACATCTGCTTCCTGAGGTGGTGGTTGCCGGGATCCGCCGCCAGAGCTTTTGTCAACTCCTCCGCGATACGGCTCTTGAGCTCCGCCGCGGCGGCGCGCGTGTACGTAATAACCAGAAAATCGTCAACATTGTGCGGTTCGGAGGGGGAGAGAACATAGGAAAGCAGGCGCTGTACAAGCACATATGTTTTTCCGCTGCCCGCTCCGGCCGAAACGAGCAGGCTGCCGCCGCGGCTCAATATCGCCGCCCGCTGCTGATCCGTCCAGTTGATATCACTCAAGACACTCCCTCCTTCTGTTTATACCTGGAGTCCAGTTCTCTCCAGAAAAAGTCGGGATCGATCTTCCTGAAATATCTGCCGGGTGTGCGCTTTGTCCGCTCAAATCTGCACGCGCCGGAATAGTCGCAGTATTGACATGCGCTCGTATACCCGCTGAAATACGGGTCCGTTTCTATCCGTCCGAGTATTATTTCCTCACCGATCTTCTTGAGCGTATCGTCAATAAAATCGCTGAGTTCACGAAAGCGGGCAAGACTTGCGACATTTCCCTCGGGTGAACCGTCCTTACCGATCCGGACCGGGAGGAATTTTCCTCCCGACACGGCCTTATGTTCCATAGCGGTTATGATCTCACTGCTCTCAAGCAAAAGGCCCTTGCGGCGCAGCTCTTTTTCGCGGGCCGAATCGGCCTGTTCGGGCCTGTGATCTGCGCCCAGATTAACTATAGGATCCCTTGCCGGAACGTATAAAACGCCTGCCGGAACTATCTCCCCGTCAAACAGAACACGCCCGTTTTTTTGCAGCGCAAAAAGGTAGATAAGCATTTGCAGGCTCAGACCGTTATATATATCCGTAAAGTCGAAGTCCTTTTTGCCCGTCTTGTAATCTACGACCCGAATATAGAGTTTGCCGTCGTGGATCCATCCGTCTACACGGTCCACGGTACCGACGACGGATACTGCCGCGTCTTTCGGTTCAATCGCGGGAATATCCGCCCCCGGACCGAATGTCAATTCAAAAGCCAAAGGTTCAAACGATGAATCCGACAGCTCCTCGGCAAGGTCCTTGACTATCCTGGAAGCGGAGCGCTCAAGGCGCCTGAACAGGTATATATAGCGCTGGGACTTTTCATGATAACCGTCCAGCATCCGGTCTACGTAAATCCCGGTATACTTACTGATCCAGCGGTCGAGCTGCTCTTCTTCGACTTGTGAAAAGCCCCCGTGATCTTTAGCTTCCCTGCAGACGTTCTGAAGGATAAAATGCATATACGTCCCGGCGTCCTGCGCTTCAAAAACTCCGGTAAGCCGCGGTTTTGCTTTCAGGCCGTATTGCATGAAATACGCGAATTTGCATGAGCGGAACTTTTCGACCCTTGTTGGCGTCAGCCTCGGAGTGTTGCCGTACAGCTTTCGTGCAGTCTCCGGTGACAGAGCGTTCTTCTGCGCATTGACAGAGTCGAGAACAGTCTTTAGTCCGGGGTGCTCAGCCAGCGCGCCGGCAGCAGCGAGCTGTGCGGCGGAGGCTTTTTCCGGGGAGCCGTATGCCTGGCAAGCGAGGGTAAAACACCCTTTCACGCTTTGCATCAGATAATCTTTTTCTCCAGAAGCGGCGTCAATATAAGCGGCGCCTGGGAAAAGACCGCGTATCCTGTGGAAGACAAAGGAGGGAGCCCGGGCCTCCTCTCCGGAGTCCGCGCAGCTGATGAACAGCATCTGCGACGGGAGATTTAAAGCGGCCCGGATTATATCCATCTCCCTCTCGATCCCCGTCTCATCATGAATTCCGATATCTATGCCATTCTCGTGAAGCGTGCGCCTGTCGCGCCGTGTAAACACGGTGCTGTCGTCTTCTACGGCGGGCAGTGAACCGTCGACAGCGCCGAGTATAAAGAGACATTTGGCTTCAACCCCGCGCATTCTTGCCAGATCCCCGGCTGTTACACGATCGACGGAGACAGGAATGATGCCCGCGCTGTATTGGGACAGTAGAACTTCAAGGAAAGAGCCGAACTCCTCGGGACTCATCTGTACGTCGCCCGCAAGGAATACGAACTGATCGAGCGCCGCGCAGAATATCTCCCATAACTGGCGGTATTCGTCGGCCTCTTCCAGAGCGCCCCGGCTGAAAAGGATCTCGTATCTTTCTTCGACACTTTCTCTCAGGCCGATCATTTCAATAAAATCGTACAGGGCCTCGCAGTACTCGCCGGCAGTCCTGCTGCCCGATATCCTGTCGCGAAGAGCCAAAAGGGGCGCAAGGACCCGCTGTCTGAGCAGGTTTATGTACTCAAGAAGTTCGTTCTGGCGATCGTTCAGCGCGCCTCCCTTGCCCTCGGGGTGAAAACGCCAGTTCTCATTCCGGGTCCAGCCCGAACCTCTGATATTCCACTGCAGGACGTAGTTTTCCAGCACGTCGGTCTCCTCGGAAGTAAGCCCCGCAAGCCCTGTCTTCAGGTATTTAAAGACGTCCTCATATTCGAAACCGCGCTCTATTATCTTCAGGGCGGAAACGGGCAGCACCATCTCCGGGCGGTTCAATATACTCTTTGTACCGCCTGTATATACGGCAACGCCCATCTCCTCAAAAACGCCGCTCAGCATCGAGCGGTATTTCTCAAAGCCTCTGACAGCAACAATAAAATCGTTGAATCGATAACCTCTCTCGCGCACCAGGCGCAGGATCGTACATGCCGCAAGGTCGCACTCCGATTCAATGTCGGATGCAGAGGCGATCACTATCGAGGGAGCATCCCCGGGGTACGGCTCTGCCGCATAATCAAAGAACGAGCGGGCAAGGTACCTCAGGTCAGGGGGGATCTCCCTGAAATCCTCGGCCTTTTCAACCGACGATCCTATGCCCGCCAGGTCGGCAAATGACAGCAGTTCGCTCATCGTTTTGCGCCCGATAGAATCCGAATCGGTGCCGGAAAGCCCGATAACGAAGTCGGAAGACGACTCCATAAGACTGCGTACGATCCGTTGTTGTTGAGAAGTAAAGTCCGTAAATCCTGCGACATATATCGGTCTGCCTTCGGCAAAAGAGGACTGCTCCAGCGCATCCGCCAGAAGAGTCATCTCGTCTTCCGGTTCGTGTGCCCCCTTCATCGTAAGAGCGTTGTAAGCATCGTAGAGGAGCGCTATATCCTGCAGCTTTGCGCCCAGCGACCCCGTCAGGTCAGCCGATACCTCGAAAAGGGATTCTGGTTTTACTTCCGAATTTTTCAGTTCTTTTACCGCATCAAGAAAATTCAAACAAAGTTCAGGCCTCAGGTTTTGAGAGCTGTAATACCGGAGCTTTTCCCGCACCGAGCGGAAAGCGATGGCCATAGTCAGCAGCCGGCCGCCGCTGTCGAGCACCTGTCTGGCAAGCCCGCCCGTCTGCTCGAAAACACGGCTGGCAAGTCTGTGAAAACTGAGTACCTGCGCATGAATAGAGATACTGTCTCCGCAAACAGAGCAGAGGCGGCGTTCGGCGGCATGGGAATACTGCTCGGGAACGAGCAGGATCTGACCGCGAACACCGTCCCGGGCTTTCCGGGCGATCTCCGCGATGATCCTCTCCCTGACCGCATATTCCGAAGGGCCGGTTATGATCCTTAGCACAATGTCACCTCTGAATCCGCATACGCCGGAGCCTTATATTTAGTAGGTCTTGTCACATATCTCGTCTATTGCCCGCCTGAGCACTTTGAGGTCGGCGAATGTTTCGGGGCGTTTTCCCGGGTCGCGCAAAAGCGCGGCAGGGTGGTAAAGCGCCATCATACGAAACTTACCCTTTTCAAACCAGACTCCGTGCTCTTTCGTTATCTTAAAATCCGGCTTTATGAGTTTCATAGCCGATATCCTGCCGAGGCATACTATAAGCTTCGGCGAGATCAGGCGAGTTTGAGCCCTGAGCCAGTCGATACAGGCTTCCTGCTCCTGGGGAAGCGGGTCCCTGTTGCCGGGAGGTCTGCATTTTACTATATTTGCAATGAAGATCTTTGAACGGTCGAGGTCAATGACGGTGAGCATGTCGTCGAGCAGCTTTCCCGCGCGCCCCACAAATGGCTCACCCGTCAGGTCCTCCTGCTGGCCGGGACCCTCACCGATAAAAAGGATCTCGGAACCGATATTGCCGCTTCCGAAAACGACGTTTGTTCTGGTCTCATGGAGGGGGCACTTCGTGCATTGAAGACAGTCGTGTCTAAGTTGTTCCCAGTTCATGTGGCTGCACTCCGATCCTGTTGCTCAACGGCTCACGCGCTGCGAGAAATGCATGCCGCATTGCGCGCCGTATTGTGAAACTGAAAAAAATATAACAGAAGTGAGGTCCGTTGTAAAGGAACGGCCAGGCGGCAAATAAGCCGAAACATGCTGCCGGATATACATGTCCTTCGCATAAACGCGGCCGCCTCAAAAAGAGGCGGCCGCGTTTATGGTGCAAGTAAGTCTGTAAGCCGGGTTCTGTATTTGACAGTCATCTATCTTGGCGCAGCGTTGCCGCTGCGCTCACGCCACCTCCCGGAAGCGGCCGGGCAGGCCGTATGCTTCCACCACGGTGTTGCTCCGGATAGAGTTTACAGGACCGGACCGTTCCCGGCCGGCCGGTGAGCTCTTACCTCGCCTTTCCACCCTTACCGCAATTGCTGCGGCGGTATATCTCTGTTGCACTTTTCCTGAAGTCGCCTTCGGCGGGCGTTACCCGTTATCCTTGCCCTGTGGAGCCCGGACTTTCCTCATACACGGCCTTTCGGCGCTGTGCACGCGACTGTCTGGCTTGCTTGCGAAAGAATTATAAAAGATTGTCGCTCGATTGTCAAATGACCTGTACCGATATCAAAGCGGCAATATATTCCCGGTTCCCGAAGCGGCGTGGCCGGGTCTGATAATCTCAGTCTTGATGATACGTCTCCAGAAAGTCTCTCAGTTTGCCTGCCGCGTCGGCAAGGACGTCGACGTTCGGGAGATACACGATGCGAAAATGGTCCGGGTCGGGCCAATGGAAAGCTCTTCCGTGAACAAGCAGGACTTTTTTCTCACGCAGGAAGTCCAGTACGAATCTCTCATCGTTGATAATTCCGAAACTCTTCGCGTCGATCTTCGGGAAGCAGTAAAACGTCGCTTTCGGCCGGACCAGGCTTATACCCGGGATCGACTCCAGCGCGTCGCAGATGACCCGTCTTTGTTCGTAGACGCGCCCCCCCGGTACCAGCATGGGGGACGTGCTCTCAAGACATTTCAGTGCGGCAGGTATGGCATACTGCCCGGGCACGTTGGAACAAAGCCGCATGGACGAGAGCATGTTCAGCCCTTCGATGTAGCTTTTCGCATTGGCCTTGTTGCCGGAAAGTACCATCCAGCCCACGCGATATCCCGCAATAAGATGCGATTTGCTCAAGCCGTTGAAAGTGACGCAAAAAACGTCGGATGAGATCGAAGCGAGCGGGGTATGAGTGTATCCGTCCATGGTCATCCTGTCATATATCTCGTCGGCAAATAAGACAAGGTCGTGCTCGTATGCAAGCTTAACGATCTGTTCGAGCAGTTCCGGCGCATAGACGGCACCTGTCGGATTATTCGGGTTGATCAGAACGATACCGCGTGTCTTTGAGGTGATTTTGGCGCGTATATCACTGATGTCCGGCATCCAGTCCGAGGACTCGTCACATATGTAATGCCTTACTGTCCCGCCCGCGAGAGTGGCGGAAGCGGTCCAGAGAGGGTAGTCGGGCGAAGGTATCAGTATTTCATCACCCGGGCTCAGGAGCGCCTGCATCGTCATATTGATAAGCTCGCTCACGCCGTTGCCGGTATAAACGTCCTCGATCGTTACCCCTTGCACACCCTTTTTTATATGGTATTCGGCAATAGCCTCACGCGCCGAACGTATCCCTCTCGAGTCTGAATATCCCTCCGCTGCGCTCAGATGGCAGGCAATGGCATTTACGACCTCCTCCGGCGCTTCGAAACCGAATGGAGCGGGGTTGCCGATATTGAGCTTGAGGATCGTTTCCCCACGGGCTTCCATCTCGGAAGCAGCGTCGAGTACAGGTCCTCTGACATCATAGGCGACATGCTTCAGCTTTATGGATTTCTTGATTTCCGACATAAAAAGCTCCTTCCAAAAGCGGCATTGCGGTGCGGCAACACCAGGCTGTCAGACGCCACAGTTACCGGAATTGTATCAATTTAGCAGTTCCGATATGATTTGTCAATACAAGCGGCACAGCCTGTATTTGTTATCTCCTCTTGAAAATTATGACACCCGCGATCAGCAGAGCAAGTCCGGCGTATTTATTCCAGCAGAAAGGGGCGCGCTCCGAGCCGAGCCATCCGAATGCTTCTATAACGGCCGCTGTCAGCAGCTGAGCTATCAGGATTATGCTCACTGAGAGCGCAGGGCCGAGGTCCCTGACACCGAGCATCACTGTCAGAGTAATAACGAGGCCGATGGCGCCGCCTGACAAATATACCGCGGGTGTGTGTCCAAGCCCGGAAAAACCACCGTTTTTTACAAATAGCAGCGCTGCGGCCGAGAGAGCAAATGCTGTTCCCTGGACGAAGGCGTTCGCATGCATCGTCCCGATGCGCTCTCCCAGGCGAGTGTTTATTACCCCCTGAAAGCTCATTGCCGCGCCCGCGATAATACTCAGCAGCGATCCGATCACGATAATCCCCCCGGTCCACAGTATTGTCGCTGCGTGCGTAATATATTCTTCGCTTACGCTCGTGCGGGCGGCGCAGTGCATTGTCCGGGCCGTTGCGCTGTTGCATTACGCCGGATACTTGCTATAATTGTTGTGCAAAAAAGCAATAATAAAAAACGTTTTGGAAAAGGTGTCATAACATGCAATATGATTTTGAGTCCTACATCCGCAGAGTCGGAGCAGGCTCCCGGAAATGGGACGAGATGTGCGAGCTCTATCCGGACCCTCCCGAGAATATGGTCCCTCTCTCCGTTGCGGATATGGAACTTCGCAATCCGCCCGAGATTATTGAAGGTTTGAAGGAGTTCCTCGATAACACGATCCTCGGATACACGGGTCCGACCCAGGCATACTTTGACAGCGTTATAAGCTGGATGGAGCGCAGACACGGCTTTGCGTCCAAGCGCGAGTGGTTTGTCGAGACCCCGGGCATCGTTCCCGCGATCGAACAACTTGTATCGGCTTATACGCAGCCAGGCGACGGTGTCCTGGTCACCCCACCGGTCTACTATCCGTTTTTCCACATTGTTAAAGGCTGCGGCAGAAAGATAATAACCAGTGCCCTCGTCGCAAGAGGCAGGACATATGATATCGATTTTGATGATTTCGCAGCCAAAGCGGCATTACCCGAAACAAAACTATTCATTCTCTGCAGCCCGCACAACCCTGTCGGGCGTGTCTGGACAAGGGAGGAACTGATACGCATATCGGAAATCTGTCTGGAGAATGAAGTTTACATAATTTCTGACGAGATCCACTCCGACATTATCATGCCCGGACACAGGTTTACGTCAATAGCGAATCTCGGAGGGGAGTTTTTTGAAAACTGTGCCCTATGTACTGCTCCGAGCAAGACGTTTAACATGGCCGGCGTACAGGTCTCCAATCTCTTTATCCCGAATGAGCAAAGGCGTGCAAAACTGCGGGAGGCGCGCGGTTATTCTTCTCTCAACATATTTGCTTATAAAGCCTGCGAAATAGCTTATAACAGATGCGAGCAATGGCTTGAGCAGCTTATCGTACACATCGATTCGAACAGGCAGCTTGCCGAGAGCTTCTTTTCCGAAAAAATACCGGGAGTGAAGGTATATGAGCTGCAGGGTACCTATCTCCTCTGGCTTGATTTCAGATGTTTCGGCCTTAATGATAAAGACCTGGAAACATTTCTGCGCCGCAAGGCCGGCTGGTTTACCGATGAAGGTTACATTTTCGGTGAAGGCGGCTCGGGATTTGAGCGGCTTCATCTCGCTGTCCCCGGCAGCGCGCTGGAGTATATGCTAAACAGGTTGTATACCGCTCTGGCGGAAGAGAACATGCTCCACGCGTCTTGTTGACCCTAAAATCTGTTGCCTCAAAAAAGAACTTATGCTACAATGAATTAAACATGGCACTGACATTAATTATGAATGCGAAGGTGAAAAGATGAAAAAGCTGCAAAGAATTGCTCTGACGATCAATGATGTTCAGCGGTTCGTTCTTTGTGATCCGGAAGCGGACAGCCTGGCTACGGTGCTCCGGCGGATGGGTCTAACGGGCACAAAGATCGGCTGCGGCATCGGCGTTTGCGGAGCCTGCTCAGTCATCCTCAACGGTGAGGTCATCCGTTCCTGTACGCTGAAAATGAAGAAGGTCCCGGAATTTTCGGAGGTCCGCACGATTGAAGGCGTGGGATCCGCTCAGAATCTGCACCCTCTGCAACAGGCATGGATAACTTACGGAGGCGTACAGTGCGGTTTCTGCTCGCCCGGTTTTATCATTTCCGCTTACGGTCTGCTTAGCAAGAACCCGGACCCGACCCGCGAAGAAGTACGCGAGTGGTTCCGCGCCCACAACAACGTATGCCGCTGCACGGGATACAAGCCTATCGTGGATGCTGTTATGGCTGCAGCCAAGGTAATGCGCGGCGAGGCGACCATGGCCGATATCACCTACGACGAAGAGAGCGAGACAGATATTTACGGCAGCCGGCGCCCCAGGCCGACCGCGCTTGCAAAAGTGCTCGGTCTTGCCGATTACGGCGACGACATAAAACTTAAAGTGCCAGAAGGGTTTGCCCACCTCGCTGTCGTTATGGCGACAGTGCCCCATGCGAAGATCAAGTCGATCGACATCTCGGAGGCCGAAAAGGCAGCAGGCGTCTATAAAGTCATGACGGCCAAGGATGTCCCGGGCGAAAACAACATCGACTCACCCGCAGTCGTGCCCCGCCAGAAAGGCACGGGCCTGACTATATTCCCGCTTCTTTGCGACAAAAAGATCAACCGTATCGGCGACATCGTAGCGCTGGTCGCAGCCGACACGGAGGAACACGCTAGAGCCGCCGCAAAGCTCGTCAAAATGGATCTCGAGCTTCTGCCCGTCTACCGTACCTTGCCGGAAGCCGTAATGCCGAACGCGATCCAGCTCAACGAGGGCGTGCCCAACTTCTACATGGAGCAGCCGGTCTTCAAAGGAAAAGACCCAGACGAGCTGTTTGACGACGCCGAGTATGTGGTGGAAGGCAGCTTCCACTCCCAGCATGAACCGCACCTTCCGATTGAGCCGGATACCGTACAGGCCTATTGGGGCACAGACGGGATGCTCACGATACAGTGCAAGGCCCAGGCCGTAACCGAGGCGCGCGAGTGCGTTTCGAAGACTTCCGGCCTCCCCATGGATCAGATCCGCATCATCATGAATCCCACCGGCGGTTCATTCGGCTACTCGATCGGCGGACAGACGTTCGCTCTCGCCGCGATGGCTGTTCAGGTCCTGAACATGCCCGTGACGATGACGCTGCCTTACGCCGAGTTTAACCACATCTCGGGCAAGCGGTCCGCAACATTCGCCAACGGACGCATCTGCTGCGATAAAAACGGCAAGATCATAGCTGCCGAATATGACGTGGGACTCGACCACGGCGCTTACGGCATGGTTGCCGGAAAAATATTCAACAACCTCGTATCTGTCGGTTTCCATGGGTACAACGTTCCGAACTTCAAAGCTCTGGCCCGCGGCGCGGCATCAAACAATGCCTTCAACACTGCTTACCGCGGATTCGGCGCGCCGCAGATCTATACGACCACCGAAGCGCTGATAGATATGCTGGCGGAGAAGGCCGGTATAGATCCCTGGGAGTTCCGCTATATTAACGCCGCCCGCCCGGGTGATCTGACGATCAACAGCAGGCCATACCACGACTACGTGTATCCCGAGCTGCTTGAAAAGATCAAACCGATATATGACGCTTACAAGGCCGAAGCAGAAGCTGGCAAGGCTGCAGGCAAGCACATGGGTGTCGGCATATCTATGGGCGGATTTATCATCACCATCGGCATGTTCGACCAGTGCGAAGTCGCCCTTGAACTCATGCCCGACGGCACATTCACCCATTACAACACATGGGAAGACGTCGGCCAGGGCGGCGATATCGGTGCTCTTACGCACGCGGTCAAAGCGCTCGAACCTTTGGGAGTCAAGGCAAGCCAGATCAAACTTGTTATGAACGACACTAAGATCTGTCCGGATTCCGGCCTTGCAGCAGCCTCCCGGAGCCACTACATGGGCGGCAACGCGACGATCGATGCGGCGAACAAGCTCATGGATGCCATGCGCAAACCGGACGGCACCTACAGAACCTATGATGAAATGGTTGCAGAGGGTATACCGACAAAATACATCGGCCACTACGACCAGTTCAATCTCGGCCTGCCGCCGGGACTTGATCCGAACACCGGCGAAGGCGAGAAGAACCCGACCTATATGTATTGTGTCAATACTTGCCTTGTGGATGTGGATACGAATACAGGCAAGACGACTGTGCTGCGCTATACCACAGTCTGCGACGTAGGCGTGGTGGGCAACAGACTCGCAGTTGAAGGACAGGCGTACGGCGGCCTCTCCCATAGCATAGGATTTGCGTTGTCCGAGAACTACGACAACGAACTGAGGCAAAACAATATCGCTACCTGCGGTATCCCGAAGATCACCGATATTCCCGATGACTTCAACGTTATTTTCGTTGAGAATCCCCGTCCCGCCGGCCCGCACGGATCCTGCGGCTGCTCCGAGTGCTTCCAGTCTTCGAACCACATGGCGGTCATAAACGCAATTCGCAACGCCTGCGGCGTGCGCATATACGCGCTCCCCGCGACGCCTGATAAGATCAAGGCCGGTCTGGAAGCCCTTGCGCAGAACCGTGATCCGATCCCGGAGAAATACTACCTCGGCTCCGACCTGAACGAGGAACTCGAATATATCAAGGCAAACCCGATCTAAACCCGTCACAATGCTGATCAGGGCTGTCTCTGTTGGGGCAGCCCTGATTTCAGGATTCAAAAATTCGCAGCCCCGTGCGCGGAAAGGAAGTGGAAAAGAATGCAGCTTGAAGATTCCGCTGTTTTCACAAACAAATGCTTCAAGGGGGAGCTGCCCTCATGCGGCCATGTGTGCCCGTTCCACCTGGATCTGCGAACTTTCATGGACAAGGCAGCAAATCAAAAATGGAACACGGCATACAAAACGTACAGAAAAGCCATAATATTCCCCTCTGTGGTTGCTGCTTTGTGCCCCCAGCCCTGCCTTCAGCACTGCCAGCGCACCGTCCTGGGAGACGAACCCATCGCCATCCGCGACGTTGAGGCTGCCAGCGTCAAATACGCGAAAAACAAAAAGGCCGACACGTATGCTCTACCGCCTAAAGACAAAAAGATAGCGGTCATCGGTGCGGGACCCGCCGGACTTGCGTGCGCGCTTGACCTGGCAAATAAAAAATACCCCGTAACGGTCTACGACAAAAACGAGGGCTGGGGCGGGCATCTGCGCGATCACCCCCGATTTGACGAGTTTGACGAAGATTTCAGAACTCAGTTCGCGTCCGTCAAGGTTGACTTCAGATTCGGAGTCAACGTTGAATCTTTGGACGAAATAAAGCCTTATGACGCCGTGTACGTAGCGACAGGGAAAAACGGCAGCTCCTTCGGTCTCCTGTCAAGCTGGGATCCGATCCTCGAGACGACCTCGCAGCCGGGTGTATTCCTTGGCGGCGAGCTCTGCGGCAGAGGGGAGATCGAAAGCATCGCGACTGCCACAAAAACCGCCCGCATCATGGAAGGCTACGTGCAAACGAATCGCGCCGAGCTCGGCCATGACGAATATACGGGATGTGAACATATTCTCCCTCACAAGGGAGCACGGAAGTCCCCGCGCGTCGTGATGTCCTCACCCGACGGGTACACAGCGGAGGAAGCGGCCGCCGAAGCCTCCAGATGCCTGCGGTGTGACTGCAGCCTTTGCTACGACGAGTGTGAACTGCTGCAGAGTACGGCGAAACCTCCGCGCAAAATGGCGGTCGAGGTGTACACCGACTCAAACGCGAACCCCCCGATCGCGACGCATGAGATCACGAGATTCGTATACTCCTGCAACGACTGCGGCCATTGCAAGCAGATATGTCCCGAGGGCGTCGATATCGGATCGCTTCTCAGGTTTTCGCGTGAAGACCGTTTCGGCACCAAGAATGAACCGAAAGCACTGCACTGGTTCTGGCTGCGGGAGATGGACTTTGCTACCGGCGAATACTCTTTCGCCGCGCCTCCGAAAGACAGCAGCAGATGCGAATACGCTTTTTTCCCTGGTTGTCAGTTGGGAGCGTCAAACCCCGAGCACGTGCTGCGATCCTATGATTTTCTGTCCGAAAATTACAGCACCGGCGTTATCCTCGGATGCTGCGGAGCTCCCGCATACTGGGCGGGCGACAAATCCCGGTTCGATAAAAACAGCGGTGTAATTCTTGAACAATGGCAGAGACTCGGCGAGCCCGTGCTGGTGTTCGCCTGCGCCACATGTATGAACATTTTTGAAAAGTTTTTGCCTCAGATACCTCGCATCTCCTTATACGAGCTCCTGGAACAGAAGGGCTTTACCCCCGTCGGGGCACCCTTTGAAAAGGCTGCTGTTTTCGACCCCTGTGCCGCGAGACAGGATGCCGCCGCGCAGAACGCCGTGCGTTCCCTCAGCTCAAAGGCGGGCATCATAACTCAGGAGCATTCTCAGAAGGGGCGCTGCTGCGGTTACGGGGGGCAGATGCGGACCGCGAACCGCAAACTCTACGACAAGATAGTTACAAACCGGGTCAGCGCAAACGACCTGCCTTTTATAGTCTGGTGCGCGAATTGCCGAGAAGTTTTTAAAAGCAAAGGTAAAGAATGCGCCCACATTCTCGACGTCGCATACGGTCTTGAAAGCGGAGGAGTACCGAGCTTTGACCGGAAAAGGGCTAACAGCCTGAAGGTAAAAGAAACTCTCATGAGAGAATTGACGGGAGGCGGTTTCAGCGTGCAGAAGCAGCCGTGGGATGACATTCAGCTGTCAATCAGCCCCGAAGTACAGGAAGCTATGGATGAGCGCCTGATAACGGGAAACGACGTTCGCGAGACAATCTGGCGCTCAATCGAGAGCGGAGAGCATTTCATAGATCCCGAGCACGGCTCGTTGCTTTGCCGCATGGTCACAGATGTCCTCACATACTGGGTCGAGTACAGGAAGAATTACAATGTCTATGAGATAATTGACGCGTATTCGCACCGCATGCACTTCAAAGAGGGGGTCTGAGCAGATGGAGGAGCGCAAATGGTTATGCGGCCGCTGCGGCGGGGAACTGGTCAAGCGCAAGACTCTGTTTGAGTATATGGGCAGAACTTTCAGTGAAAACATTCTCAATTGCCCGAAATGCAGCATGGTTTTGATACCCTCCGATCTGGCGCTTGGACGTATGGCGGAGGTCGAAGAGATACTGGAAGATAAATGATTACATGGAGCTCGGACGTCCCGCTTGAGGAACTGAGGGCATATCAGCTCAAGTGTATAAACGAGCAGGTCTTCCGCCTGTTCAGGTGCAGCAGGAGATACCGGTCACTTTGCGGCGGGACGATTGAAACCCTGGATTCCTTTTCCGATTATGAAAAATTGCCGTTTTTATCTTCCGATGACATTATCAGCGCCGGAACCGATATGGTATGCGTTCCGCAGCGCGAGATAAGAAGAATTGTTTCGCTGAAAACTTCCGGAACCGAAAATGTAAAGCGCATTTACTTTACATCCGGGGATATTGAGCGGAACATTTCTTTTTTTGACGAGGGTATGAGGCCTCTTTGCACTGCGGGGGACACCGTGATGATATTCATGCCCGGCGCAGCACCTGACGGCATCTCCGGCCAACTGAGCGAGGGTCTGTCGCGCTTCGGAGCGATACCCGTAAGATACGGCCTGATAAGCGATTACGGCGAGGCCGCATTGAGATGTTCGCAGTTAAAGCCGAACACCATCGTCGGCCTTCCGGTGCCCGTGAGGCGTCTCGCGCTCACCGCTCCGGAGATCAGGCCCCGCAACGTTCTCTTATCCGCGGATTATGTCTCACCGAGCGTAGCGGACACTGTTTCGCGCGTATGGGGATGCGAGGTCTATCTTCACTACGGCCTGACGGAGAGCTGCTACGGTTTTGCCGTTGAATGCCCGTATCATTCGGGGATGCACATCAGAAACGACGAGTTCTATGTTGAGATCATCGATCCGTCTTCGGGATTGCCCCTGCCATGCGGGGAAGAGGGCATTATTACGTTTACTACGCTCAGAAGGGAAGCCATGCCCCTCGTGCGCTATAGGACCGGGGATGTCGGATACCTTACGGAAGAGCCCTGCGGCTGCGGCTCAAAACTGCCGCGCCTCGCCCGTGTTTCGGGCCGTGAAAAGACTCTGTCAAGAAGGCCAAATATAAATGAGATCGACGATATTCTTTTTGCACTGGACGATGTGCTGGATTACAGAGCGTCATACGGCAGCGGAGTCCTCAGTCTTGAGCTGTTGCTGCGCCCGGGTGCGGAATTGTGCGGCCCTGAAAGGGTGCTTCAGGAAAAATATGAGGAACTCACGATTCAGACAGAACTATGGACCGGTGAGCAGCTGCCGGGCAAGCGGGCGCTTGAATACCGGGACTGAAAAAAGTACGGGAGGAACCATATGAAAATTACTGCAGCCGTTGTTTATGAAAAAGGAGCTCCCTTTGTCATTGATGAGCTCGATCTCAGCGGGCCGCAAAAGGATGAAGTACTTGTCAAAGTAGTTGCCTGCGGTGTATGCCATACGGATGAAGTCGCACAGCATCAGATCATTCCGGTTCCTCTCCCGGCCGTGCTGGGGCATGAGGGCTGCGGGATTGTTGTTGAGGTCGGACCTGGCGTATCGGAATATGCGCCGGGCGACCGTGTCGGGTTTTCTTACGGATACTGCGGGTCATGCGAATCCTGCCTCACAGGTTACCCCTATTGCTGCGAAAGAAACCGGGAACTGAACTTCGGAGGCGCACAGTTTGACGGGACAAGGCGCCTGTCGAAAAACGGCATCCCCGTATCGATATTTTTCGGCCAGGGCGCGTTTGCTACCCACGCTATCGTTCACCGCAATAATCTGTACAAAGTTCCCGACTGGATGGATCTCGCCCTTTGCGGGCCGCTCGGATGCGGCATTCAAACGGGCGCAGGAGCTGTACTGAACCATATAAATCCGGAACCGGCTTCGAGTATTCTGATAACCGGATGCGGCGCCGTCGGCCTGAGCGCCGTGATGGCCGCATCGATTGCCGGCTTTGTTAAAATAATCTGCGTCGATACCGTACCTGAACGCCTTGCGCTCGCTCTGGAACTCGGCGGGACGCATTCGGTCAACGGGTCCGAGGACGTCGTGAGTTATGTTATGGACATTACCAATGGGCGGGGAGTCCACTACGCGATCGACTGTACAGGCAACGGCGGCTGTGTTCGCCGATCCCTCAACTGCACAAGACCTATGGGTACCTGCATTGTCCTCGGCGCTACACAGGAAGTGAAGTTTGACTGTGAAAACGAACTGATGGGTCAGAGTAAAACGATCACAGGACTTGTCGAAGGGCGGAGTATCCCGAAGGTATTTATACCGAAACTGCTTGAGTACTACAGGCTTGGACGCTTTCCGTTTGACAAACTGGTGCGTGAATATGGCCTTGCCGACATAAATAAAGCGCAGGCTGATTCCCGCAGCGGACGGACAATAAAGCCGCTGCTGCGCATTGCCGGGGAGCTGTGAAATATGATGAAATATCCCAATCTGTTCAGTCCTATAACGATCCGCGGCGTCACATACCCGAACAGGATATTTTCCGCGCCGATGACGTTCCGCGATCTGCCGGGTGAAGGCGATCTGACCTCGGAAGCGGCCGCATTCTATGAGCTTAGGGCAATGGGCGGCGCAGCGGAGGTAACTGTGAGTGAGCTCACGGTGCACGGTCAGACCGGGCGCACATATCCGAACAACACTTCTGCGGACTCACCGAGCGTTAAGGTGGGGCTTGCCGTCGCTGCCGACTCCATCAGGCGGCACGGAGCGGTGCCCTGCGTCGAGCTCAATCATGGCGGTAAGTTCTCGGTGACCCGCGAAATGTGGGGACCGAGCGAGTATGACCACCCTGACGGCAGGCACGTCAATGAAATGAGCCATGAAATGATCCGTTTCATTGTTGAGGAATATGCAAGGGCCGCAGCGCTGGTCAGGAGCGCGGGTTTCCGCTCGCTGCTCATACACGGCGGCCACGGCTGGCTGCTGCACCAATTTCTATCCCCTTGCGACAACTTCCGTACCGACAAGTACGGCGGAAGTCTGAAAAACAGATCGCGGCTGGCTCTTGAGATCCTTGAAGCTGTAAGAGGCGCTGTCGGGGACGGGTTTCCGATAGAGATGCGCGTGAGCGCGGAAGAGTACAGGGACGGAGGTTACGCTTTTGACGATCTGGCCGCGTTTGCGGAACTGATCCAGGACCGCGTGGATCTTCTGCAGATCTCTACCGGCAGCCATGAAAACAGCTTCTATCAGACACATCAGACTATGTTTGTACCCAGAGGCGGTCTTGTGAAATACGCGGCGGCGGTAAAGGAGCGGCTGCGGATACCTGTCGCGGCGATAGGCGCAATAGCCGAGCCTGAGATGGCTGAAGAGATAATCAGGAGCGGCAAAGCCGACATTGTCGTCATGGGCAGGCAGCTGCTTGCCGATCCTTATTTCCCGAGAAAAGCCATGGCGGGCAAAGATGATGAGATAGTCCGCTGCTGCAGATGTTTCACCTGTCAGGGGGAGCGGATGGTCTCCGGGCTGCGCGTGTGCGCTCTGAATCCCGTGATAGGCAGAGAACTTGAGGCAAAGTACGTCTCCGCGGCGCGCACACCAAAAAAAGTGCTGGTCGCCGGAGGAGGCCCCGCAGGGATCATGGCGGCTATCACTGCCGCAAACATGAATCACGAGGTCACACTCTGCGAGAGATCGGGTGAACTCGGAGGAGCGCTGAAAGACGAGGCCGCCATTTCATTCAAAAGCGATCTTTACAGGTGGATCGCAGTTAAGACAAAGGAGCTCTACAACGCAGGCGTCAAGGTGCTGTTGAACACGCCCGTCACACGAGAGCTCGCCGGGAAGCTTGCTCCCGATGTTCTGATCGCCGCTGTCGGTACAGTCCCGGCAGTTCCGCGTATACCCGGAATCGAAGGTAAAAACGTTATTATGGCCGGTGAACTGGCAGCGCGGGAGAGTGAGATAGGGCAGCGCGTCGTTGTTATCGGAGGGGGCCTCGTGGGCTGCGAGGCCGCATTGAGTCTTGCGATGAAGGGAAAAGACGTATCGGTCATCGAGATGCTGCCGCGCGCTGCTCAGGACGCCAACCCCAGACACGGCCCGATCCTTCTCGATCTCCTTGCAAAAAAAGCGAATGTCTACACGAATATGAAGGCTCTGGAAGTCAGGAAAGACGGACTATTATGCGTAAACGGCGAGGGTGAAGAAGTATTCTTCGGCGCGGATACTATCATCTGCGCCGCCGGCCGCAGGCCGCTGCGCAGTGAGATACTCAATCTTGCCGGCGCCGCGCCGAGAGTGATTGAGATAGGGGACTGCATTGCAGGCGGTAATATGATGCACGCCACCTCGCAGGGCTACGCAGCCGGTCTATCGATCTGAACTCCGTATACCGCCGGGCATACGCTCTGCAGTGGGCGTGTAAGCAAAAAGATATGGATTTTTAATAACTCATGTGTTATTGTGTTTTTTATGAATACGCTTTAAAGCGATCGAAATTTTCCGGAGTCGACTGCACCCGATGGCAGCGATCGATTCCGGAATGCCGGGAGGTTTCAGTTATGTTTAATATGCCTGATGTTAAGCTGGGGATCGTGGCGGTCAGCCGCGACTGTTTCCCGATCTCTCTTTCAAGACGCCGCCGCGGGGACGTCGCCGCGGCATGCAAAAAGCTGGGAATTGAGATTTTTGAAGCCGACACAATAATAGAAAACGAAAACGACGAGAGGAAAGCTCTCGCGGAGGTAAACGCGGCCGGTGTAAACGCATTGATAGTCTATCTCGGCAACTTCGGCCCCGAGGGTCCCGAAACACTGCTTGCGCAGGAGTTCTGCGGCCCCGTTATGTTCGCGGCAGCGGCGGAAGAAAATATCGCGGTACTTGCCGATGACCGCGGCGACGCCTATTGCGGTATGCTGAACGCCAGCTACAACATTGACCTTCGCGGCCTGAAGCCGTATATACCGGCGTATCCGGTGGGTACCCCGGAGGAAGTTGCGGCCATGATCGGGGAGTTCATACCGGTCGCCAGAGCGCTGATCGCCGTCAGAAAGCTGAAAATATTCTCATTCGGTCCCAGACCGTACGACTTTTTTGCCTGCAACGCCCCGATAGCACAGCTTTTCAAACTCGGAGTCAACATTCAGGAGAACTCTGAACTTGACCTGCTTGACGCGTACAAGAAGCATGACGGAGACCCGCGCATCGATGGGCTCGTTAAGGAGATGGCCGAAGAGCTGGCCCGCGGCAACTGCCACCCCGGCGTGCTGCCGCGCCTTGCGCAGTATGAGCTGACACTGCTTGACTGGGCCAGGGACAATCTAGGCGCCGCCGAGTATTTTGTCTTTGCCAACAAGTGCTGGCCCGCTTTTGAGAGCTTTTTCGGATTTGTACCCTGCTACGTCAACAGCCGGCTGGCCCAGCGCGGTATACCGGTCGCCTGTGAAGTCGATATCTACGGTGCGCTCAGCGAATTCATCGGTCAGTGCGTAACGGGCGGAAGCGTAACGCTCCTCGATATCAACAACACTGTTCCGAAGGAGATGTACGAAAAGGAGATCAAGCCCAGGTACACCTACGGAAGCAGAGAGGTTTTCATGGCCTTCCATTGCGGTAACACCCCCATCTGCCACCTCGTGGAAGGGAAGATGAGCTACCAGAAAATAATGAAACGCTCGCTGGAGCCCGACTCTGAACCGAACATTACGCGAGGCACTCTTGACGGACAGATCGCCCCGGGCAAAATCACGTTTTTCCGTCTTCAGTCCACAAAGGACACAGAACTCAAGGCATATATAGCCCAGGGAGAGGTGCTCCCTGTAGCGCCCATGAGCTTTGGCGGCATCGGGGTGTTTGCCATACCCGAGATGGACAGGTTTTATCGCCACGTCTTGATAGCGAAGCATTTCCCGCATCACGGCGCAGTCGCGTTCGACCATGCCGGCCGCGCTCTGTTTGAAGTTTTCAATCTGCTCGGTGTTGAGGACATCAGTTTTAACAGGCCTAAAAATATGCTGTACAAAGACGAAAACCCGTTTTGATCTGCCTTGAGCTGCCCATATTTTAACCGGCAGAAGCGATAGCCTCTGCCGGTTACTGTTTTTTGTGTGATCTCCGGTGTTTCAATTAGCATCCTGATAAACGCTCACATCGACCCATTTTTCATACAATGTGCAGCTTTCAAGTTCGGGTATGGATAGCTCGATCGCGCTGTTTGAACTCCCGCACGCGGGAAACACCGTCGGAAAGCGTTTCAGCGAAACGTCCAGGTAGACTTTCACGCCCTTGTTTACGGCAAAAGGGCATACCCCGCCGACGGCGTAGCCTGTCAACGCTTCGGTCTCGTCGTGCTTTAGCATTTTTGCTTTTATGCCGAACTCTTTTTTGTATTTACCGTTATCTATTTTTGCGTCTCCCGCACAAACCACCAGCGACACTCCGTTGCTGCCATAAAAAGAGAGGGTCTTCGCAATTCGTCCGGATTCAACACCGATCACCTTGGCTGCATCTTCCACCGTAGCGCTGGAAGCGTCAAACTCAAGAACCCCGGACTCCATACCGCGCTCTCTAAAATACTCGCGAACTCGTTCTATTGACATATCTACCGCCATTCCACAGGACCGGTCCGGAGCAAAAAAGCGAACCGGTTCTATAATTATCTTTGCTGTGGATTATAACACAAGTAATAGTAAAATCAACCACCGCGGCATCGTTTTTCCCGGTCAAACATTCCTTTGCAAACGTTTAGGGGTTACCCGACACTCTTATTCACACAGGCAGACAACAAAATCCGTGACAAACGGTAAGCGATGATATAATATATTCTTTGTCCGGCACAAAAATTGTGTAGTGAACAGCGCTATGCGGCAAATTACATGAACCGCGCTTCGGCTGCATTCAGCTGAGTCCGGAACGGGAGGAGATTTTGATATGAAAATTAAGATTTCATCAGACAGCACATGCGATCTGTCGCCAGAACTAATTGAAAAGTATGGTATCGGGATCGTCCCGCTTACAATAATCATCGACGGCAAGGAGCGCAAAGACGGCATTGATATTCACCCGAAGGATATTTTTGACTGGGTAGACTCTGGCGGTGAGATGTGCAAAACAACAGCGCCATCCCCGGCGGAATATGAGGAGATTTTCCGTGCTCATCTTCGTGATCATGACGCTGTGATACATATAAATATCGGGAGCGGTTTTTCTGCCAGCTGGCAAAACGCGAAACTTGCCGCCGAGCAGTGTGAAAACGTCTATGCTTTCGACTCGGAG
>Ga0123335_1001911_pt1 | contig 32459 bp, 32 predicted proteins | sample BiotimSIPDNA_2_FD_89707 | JGI IMG/M metagenome (GOLD analysis project Ga0123335, IMG submission 89707) | Anaerobic biogas reactor microbial communites from Washington, USA - Biogas_R2 time_0 SIP DNA | ecosystem: Engineered > Bioreactor > Anaerobic > Unclassified | place: Washington, USA... | reverse complement strand
TAGCACGCATCTGCGGCAGCGGTGCGGAAGCAATTTCGGTTGCTTCGGAGATCGCGCTGGCGGGGCTGCGTCACGATGAAGCGCGGCCGTTCTACCTGGTCGGCGGCGCCGAGAGCATGCAGTACCCGTTCTGCCTGTACAACATGCGCGGCCGTGCCGTAGGAAATGCCGTGCAGAAATACGGCCCGATCGACACCAAGTCTCTTCCTGCAGGGACGGCTTTGCAGGATGCCCTTCTCATGTGCCTGTACGATCCGAGCGCCAGGCTTTCGATGGCAAATACGGCCGAGGAACTCGGGCGCCGCTATGGGATCACGCGGGAGGAATGCGACCGGTTCGGATATCGTTCGCATGTCAATGCAAAGAAAGCGCGCGATGCCGGGCATTTCGACGAAGAGCTGGAGCCGGTTACCGTGCAACAGGGCGGTTCCGGCGAACCTGTCACGGTCAAGTACGACACTCACATCCTCGAAAACCCCTCGCTGGAAGGGATGGCGAAACTCCCGCCGGCATTTGAAGAGGGGGGCGTGGTCACCGCCGGCAACGCGAGCGCGGTTGTTGATGGCGCAGCCGCGATGGTGCTGGGCCTCGAGTCCGATGTGGAGCGCTACAAGTTGAAACCCCTTTGCCGGATTATCGGAATCGGGGTGGCGGGAGTTGAGCCGAAGATCATGGGCATCGGCCCGGTGCCGGCGTCCCGCAACGCACTCGCCCGCGCAGGAATCAAAGGCGAAGAGATAGATATTGTCGAAATCAATGAAGCCTTTGCTCCCCAGGCACTGGCCTGCATGCGCGATTTCGAGAAAATGGGTATCGATCCGGAGAAAGTCAACCCGATGGGCAACGCGATCGCGCTTGGTCATCCCCTCGGCGCCACGGGGTCAATCCTGACGCTGACGTGTGCCTATGCTTTGCGCAGGAGGAAGCTGCGCTACGGGTTGGTGACGATGTGCATCGGCGGTGGCCAGGGAATAGGCTTGGTTCTGGAATCGATTCATTGATCCGGAAATTCAGCAGAACCACAGATTTCACGAAATTTAGGTTGTTTTTGTCGCCGAAATTGTGAAATCTGTGGTGGTTTTATTTGGCAGCAGGAGGTAATTAACATGGTACAGCCATTGGCCGAATGGGCAAGGGAACAGGACGATCCAAAGATCGCTCATACGAAGCTGGAAGCTCTTAATGATATAACCGTTCTTGATCTGAGTTTTAATAGTTTTGCGGGTAGCTTCTGCACATCCCTCTTGTCCGAATTCGGCGCCGAAGTAATAAAGATAGAACCGCCGGAAGGTGATTTTCTGAGAACCTGCACGCCTTATGGTGTGACGTACAAAGGCGAAGGGCTCAATTACCTTTCGGAAGCGAGAAACAAATTTCACGTAACCCTAAACCTGGAAAAGCCGGAAGCGCGGGAAATTCTCAAGGGACTGGTCCGGCAGGCGGACGTTCTGCTTGAGACGTTCAAGCCGGGCGTCATGGATGCCTGGGGCCTGGGGTATGAACAGCTGAAGGAAATCAATCCGCGACTCATATTTGCGTCGATCACACCCTTCGGCCAGTTCGGACCGAAGAGCCGTACTTCGATGCCTGATTATGACAACATCATGCAGGCTAGATCGGCGATTCAGTATGCGACCGGAGAAATCCTTCCCGAGGGAAAGACCTACGACGAGATGCCCTGGGCCACCCACACCAAGCAGGGGCCATGGATCGGAGCTTCGTCGGCCGGAACATTCATGGCGGCAGGAATTCTTGCTGCGCTGTTCTGGCGTCATACATCCGGAGAAGGACAGGCGCTGGATTGTGCGACGTCAGAGTGCTACCCCAGCTTCGACGATTTTGCCTACCAGTGGTACCAGGAAACCGGCACGATCTGCGAGCGTTTTGGAAATCTTGACACGGCCGGATGGCTGTACACATTTGCTCCCACTAAAGACGGGGCGGTTTTCTTGGGCGCCCTGAGACTGGAAATGTGGCAGGCGTTTGTCGACATGGTCGGTAAGTGGGATGAATGGGGAGCCGCAAAGTGGAAAGACATGACAGAGTTCCTGAAGAAAGAGGATCAGCTGAAATGGGCGGACCTCGTCTATGCGGAAACTCAGAAATACACCAGTGAAGAACTGGTAAACATGTCTCTCGATTACAGCAAAAAGGGGAGGCTGGCTCCGATCGCTCCTGTGGTCGCTCCGATCGGCACCCCGATGGAGACACTGAAAGATGCCAACTGGGCAGACAGAGGTATTTTCACTCCGGTCGACGATCCTGTCTACGGACCTGTCGTTGTTGCCCAGGCACAGTACAAGTTGACCGAGACACCCCCTCGCACCAAGTGGGTGTCCAGGCCCGTGGGCTACGACAACGGATTCATTTATCTCAAGTACCTGTCCTACGGGACTCAGAAGCTGAAGAAGTTGCAAGAGGCAGGCGTGATTTAGCTCCCTCGATACATCGTTATCCAGGCGATCAGAAACGCGGGCTGCCGAGAACGTACCACGGCAGAGCCACAACCGAAGTAGAAAATCTAAGAGCTCACCGCAGGGATGCGGAGGACCCGGAGGCAATCCTGCTCGGGGGCCTCCTCGTCTCTGCGGTGCAGAATCCTTGACATACGGGCAAGGAACTCCAAAGGAGGAAGATGATGAGCAAGGATGAGCTGGCGAAGATAGTTGGCAAGGAGAACGTGAGCGATGCTGAAGCGGTTCTGCTCCAATACTCCAAAGACCACAGCCTCGTTGCAGCGGGAAGGCCCGATGTGGTGGTCTGGCCGACGAGCTCCGAGCAGGTGAGCGAAATACTTAAATGGTCCAACAAGAACAACGTGCCGGTGATCCCGGTATCCTCAGGAGAACACTTCAATGGAGGTGCAATCCCGAGGCAGGGCGGCATGATCATGGACCTGTCAAAGATGAACAAGATATTGGATATAGACCAGGATATCAAGCAGGCGCGATTTGAAGCGGGCGTGACCTGGGGACAGTTGACCGGGGAACTTGCCAAGAAGGGCCTGAGAGTGATCATGCCGCTTTTGCCGCATGCAAATCGATCTGTCCTCACAGACTTTCTGGAAAGGGAAGTGCCGACCAACACGGTGTACGACTACGGCGAGCCGATGCAGGCCTTTGAAGTGGTCTGGCCCACAGGCGACGTCTTCCGACTCGGATCGGCAAGCGTCGACGGCTACCCGGATTCGATGTCGAGGGGCGGAAATCCCTCAGGTCCTGGAATCGATTTTTACCGCCTCGTGCAGGGCGCCCAGGGGACGATGGGCGTCGTGACGTGGACGAACCTCAAGATCCTCTTCCAGACGAAAAAAGACAAGGTGTTCTTCGCGGCAGTCGATGATCTGGCTTACGTGCAGGAATTTCTCTACAGACTGCTCCCCCGCAGAGTCGGGCAGGAGGTGGTTCTTCTGAACCGGACGGACCTGGCCGCGATGATCGCTGAACAATGGCCGGCGGACTTCGAGAAACTGCGCGCCAAGCTGCCGCCCTGGACCCTGGTGATCGTGATAAGCGGGCTGACCCGGCGTCCGGAAGAAAAAGTCGCCTATGAAGTGAATTGCCTGAAAGAAATCGTCAAGAACGAATTCCGGAGACTGGTCGTAGACGAAGCCCTGCCGGGCTTCCCCGGGCTCGGAGGAAAGATGCTGTCCCTGCTTCGCAATCCGTGGCCTGCCGATGTTCCTTACTGGAAGAATCGCTGGCAGGGTGCGTCGCAGAGCCTGTTCTTCATCGCACGGCCCGAGAACTCGTCGCGTTTTCTCGAAATCGTCGAGACCATCGCGCCGAAACACGGCTATCCCGTGGCGGACATCGGCAGCTACATTCAGCCGATCGAACACAATCGTGCCTGCCAGATCGAGTTCACCTTCTTCTATGACGGGAAGGATGCCGCGAACAAAGCACGTATCGCAGCACTCTACCGCGATGCGGCAAAGGCTTTGATGAACGAGGGTGCACTGTTTACCAGGCCGTACGGCGAACTGGCGCCGATGGTCTATGAACGGGCGGCCGGCTACGTGATGGGGCTCAAGCGGGTGAAGAAGATTTTTGATCCCAACAACATTATGAATCCGGGCAATTTGTGCTTCTAGGGAGGCGATGATGCCAACGACTAAAGTAAACTTGGAAACAACAGATCTGAGCAACTACAGATATGACATGAGCCGGTGCATCAAATGCAAAGGCTGCTACTGGGTCGAACACACCTATATGCCCGGCGTCAAATTCAGCACCAGGTGCCCCAGCAACGTGTGGAATGATTTCGATTCCTACGGTGCATTCGGAAAGATGAGAATCGGCACTGCCCTGGTCGAAGGGAAACTCGACTGGACTCCTACGCTTCTCGAGGTCGTCTATGCCGATCCTCTGTGTGGCGCCTGCGACGTCGGATGCAAACGCAATCTGGATCTGGAGATCGGCTTGTCGCTCGAAGCTATGCGCGTTAAGGCGGTAAAGGACGGCGCAGGCCCAATGCCGGCTCACAAGAAGATAGCCGAAAACATAGCGGCCACACACAACGTCTTCGGCTCGGCGCACAACGACAGAAAGAAATGGCTGACAAAAGATATCCAGGTAGCTGAAAAGGCGGATGTCCTCTATTTTGTCGGCTGTACGGCTTCGTATACAAACAACGAAATTGCACAAGCCACAGCGAAGATCCTCAACGCGACAAAAACGCCTTTCATGCTGATGCCGGATGAATGGTGTTGCGGCAACACGCTCCAGTCCGTCGGAATGCTCGACGAGGCCAGGGAGCTGGCAAAGCGCAATATCGAGATGGTCAAGAGCACCGGCGCAAAGACGGTTCTGCTTTCCTGCGCCGAGGGCTACCGGATGTGGAAAGTCGAATATCCGAAGCTGCTGAACATCGCGACGGCTGATTTGCCGTTTACGGTGGTTCACTTGACCGAATTCGCCGACAGCGCCCTCAAGCAGGGTTCTTTGCGACCGACCAAGCCGGTCAATGTGCGGCTGACCTACCATGATTCGTGCAGCATCAGCCGCCTGGCTGATCCCTGGACGCCATGGAGCGGAGAGCGAGGCTGGATGGGAACCGTCAGCCCGCGTTTGAAACGTCGGCGGGGAACCCAGGGGCTGTATGGACAGCCGAGGAATGTGATCTCGTCGATCCCTGGAGTCGAGTTTGTCGAAATGATCCGGGCCCGGGAAAACGCCTTCTGCTGCGGCGCCGGACGCGGAACGAAAGAAGCCTTCCCAACACTCGCTTCCTCCTCAGCAAAACACCGGCTGGAAGAAGTGAAGGAAATAGGAGCCGAGGTCCTGGTTTCTGCATGCCCCTGGTGCAAGAACAACTTCGCGCAGGCCGTCAAGGAAGACGGCAATCACGTGAAGGTGATGGACTTCTCTGAACTTGTTCTCGCTTCATTGGACGCATAAGGAGGAAGTCATGGCCATTGTGAAAGAAGCATACAAAGCATTAGAGGATGTCGTAGGTGCTGCGTATCTGTCCGACGACCCAGTCATATGTGAAGGCTACCGTTCCGGGCCGGCAGGTTATGAAGCGGGGCTCGGATACGAGCGGGTGATGACGAAGATTCCGGGCGCGGTCGTCATGCCGAAAACCACCGAAGAAGTGCAGAAGATCGTGAAGATCTGCAACCGGTACTGTGTTCCCTACGTCCCTTACAGCACCGGGTTCTATGGGCCGAGATCTCACTGCCACATGGAAAATGAACTCCTCGTTGATCTGAAGCGGCTCAATGACTTCGAATTCGATGAGAAGCACTGGTACGCAGTGGTAGGCAGCGGAGTAGTCTACTCGCAGTTCCAGGAGGAGTGTCTGCGGCGCGGCGGATATGTGGTCATCGGCGGCGGCGGTGCCCAGGCATCGGTTATTGCAAACCTTATCGGTGACGGCTGGTCACCGCTCAGCCACAGGATCGGACTTCCTCACCGTCGCATCCTCGGTACCGAGATGGTTCTGCCCGATGGCGAGATCCTGCGAATGGGCTCTCTGGCTGTCGGAGACGACTGGTTCTGGGGCGACGGCATCGGTCCCGACCTGCGCGGACTGCTGCGCGGTTATACGGGATTGCGAGGCTGTCTCGGCATCGTCACCAAAATGGCGGTGAAGGTGCTGCCGTTCCAGCCTGAACGGCTGCAGCCCAAAGGAATCTCCCCGAATACGGCACTGGCTCTTCCGGAGAAGCGCGTCAAGTGGATCAACTACATCATGCCGAGCAAAGAAACCCAGGTGAAGGCGATGTATGAAATCGGCAAGGCCGAAATCGCCGGCGCCGTCACCAAAGTGCCGCTCTTCTGGCGCGCAATCGCCAAGGCGGAATGCAAAGAGGAATTCTGGGATATCTGGTTGAAGGAAACGCCCGAGACTATCGCCAACTTTCACATCGTCCGGGTGCTGCTCATCGGATTCACTTCTGAAGAGCAGTTGGAATACGATGAAAATGTCCTCAACGATATCATGATGGAACTGGGCGGCCAGCCGAGACCCACCAAGCCGAGTGACGAATCCTGGATCAAGAACGCGGATTCCGCTGGCATGTGGCTGATGTGCGGTTCCTATGTCTCGGTCGACTACGTAATAGAAACCTTGAAACAGGCGACGGAGCATGGTCCGGTCTATGCCGAACTGAAAAAGAAGTATACGCCTCCGCTCATGCCCGATCACGGTGACCCCGGGTGGTTCCAGAGCTTCGAACTGGGCTACCAGGGATATTCTGAGTTCCTCATCTACTGGGATCAGGATGAAGATACGACCGGAGTTGACCACTTCTACCTCGAAACATCGAAGATGAACATCAATCACCGGTTCTACACATCCCTGATCGGTCCGCACCAGCCCATGTACCTTACCGGGCCCAAATACGGACCGAACTACCATGAGTGGATGCTGAAGATTAAGAATGAATTCGATCCGCTCTGGACGTGCCATCCTCCGGTACCTTTCGCTCACGACGAATTCGTGGAACGCGCTCCATGGATGCACGAGCTCAAGACGTGGGAAACCCCGAAGGAGTTCCCGTATCCACAATGGGTCAAAGAGCGGCTTGCCGCCGAAGCGGCAACGTTCCGAGCCGGACTCAAGTCTGAGGCTAAAGTAAAGAAATAAAATAAGTTGTAGTACATTGTCCGTACTCCTGGCCGCGGGAGTCGCCCGCGGTCAGGAGGTATCTCCACAGTCCCGCCGTACTACCTTTTTCCACATTCTGTGCGTGGCAAAGCTCATACTCCGTTCCCTGTGGCTGGTAAGCATGATTCCGCAGAATGAAAACCGTTGACGCACTGTGGAAACGGAACTATTATTGGATCGCACATTTTTAGGAGGTCGCCATGAAATTGTTGCGCGTCAATATGACTGACTCGCAGATCCGCTGGGAGGACGTTCCGCCTCAATACGAACGTCTCGGCGGCAGAGCTCTTATTGCAAAGGTTCTACTTAACGAGGTGCCACCCACCTGTGACGCGCTCGGTCCGCATAACAAGCTTATTTTCTCGCCGGGATTGCTTGGAGGAGCGATGGTAGCTACCGCCGGGCGGTTGTCCGTGGGAGGGAAAAGCCCCCTGACCGGCGGCACAAAAGAGGCAAACGCGGGAGGTATCGCCGGCGATACGCTGGGTAAAGCCGGAATCAAAGCCATAATCGTGGAGGGTCTTGGAAAACCGAAGCAGTTCCAGGTTCTGGTGATCGACGGAGACAAGGCCGAACTCGTTCCCGCAGAAGACGTTACGGGCCTTGGAACATATGCGACTGCAGACCGTCTGCAGGAGAAATACGGAACCGATGCATCCGTAAGCTGCATCGGGCAGGCTGGAGAGTATCTCATGACCGGAGCCGGGATATCGACGACCGGCGAACGGGATCAGCGCAGCAACCATGCTGCGCGGGGCGGCCTGGGGGCCGTCATGGGCAGCAAAGGACTGAAAGCCGTGGTTATCAAGAAGGTGACCGGCAAGACAGTCAAGTTTCAGGATGAACAGCTGTTCCGTACCGCCGCGAAAGAGTATGCGCAGAAACTGATCAACGATCCGAAACTCGGAACGAAGGGGACGCAGCATCTCTACGGCACGGCCTCAATCGTGGGAGCGGTCAACGAGATGGGGTCCCTCCCTACGCGGAACTTCTCCGTAGGCCAGTTCCCCCCGTCAGTCGAGCTGCGCGGCGAGAAACTGCGCGAGCTCATCCTTGCGCGCGAAGGCAAGGTCGGGACTCGCTGTATGCCCGGTTGCGTGATCGCGTGCCGCAACCTGTTTTCTGACGAGACGGGCAAGCCGGTGGTGGGTTCGATCCAGTATGAAACGATTGCTCTGGTCGGATCGAATCTGGGGATCGAAAATCTGGATGATGTTGCAACTCTCAACTACATGTGCAATGACTTCGGTCTCGATACCATAGAAACCGGGGCTGCTCTCGGGGTCGCTCTCGAGGCGGGTCTTGCCGAGTTCGGCGACATCAACGGGATTGTCGGGCTGCTGAAACAGGTGGGGGAAGGGACCCCGCTCGGCCGGATTATCGGGTGCGGAGCAGTGACGACCGGGCGTGTGCTTGGAATCCGCAGGGTTCCCGCCTGCCTCGGCCAGGCGATGCCCGGCTACGATCCGCGATCCCTCAAAGGAAACGGGGTTACGTATGCAACGTCTCCGCAGGGGGCCGATCATACGGCGGGTAACGCATTTGGCGCGCGCAAAGAGGTGCCGCCACTCGGTACCGAAGGACAGAAGGCTCTCTCGCTGCGGCTGCAGATTATCGCCGCCATGCTCGACAGCACCGGGCTCTGTCTCTTCTCGCGTCCTCCGATCATCGCGAACCCTCAGCTGATGGTGGACATGCTCAACGGCATCTACGGCTGGGGATGGACGAAGGACGATTTCGATCAGTTCAACCGTCAGGTGCTGCGCGACGAGCTCGAGTTCAATCGGCTGGCCGGGAAGACCAGGAATGATTACCGGATTCCCGAGTACATGCGCGAAGAGCCCCTGCCGCCGCACAACACGGTATTCGATGTGCCTGACTCGGACCTCGATACTGTATTTGACACTCTGTAGGGAAACGCCTTGGCTGTCGACATAGAGACATTCGGACAACTCCTTCCCGGCCAGCCGCGCAGGCGGACACTGGAGATCAAAGCTCCGGCCACAGCACGCGATCTGGCGGTGCAAATCGGTCTGGATCCTTCGGAAATCGGGCTGATTACAATCGACGGGGTGCAGAGCGATCTGGACGATGAGGTGCCACCCGGCTCCAGGCTCTGTTTTTTTCCGTACGTGTCAGGAGGCTAGTCAACGGCTTCTTTTCACCTGAACCAAAAAAAGCGGTTCGGCGCCATTTCCGAACCGCTTTTTTTTTGTAGTGCGCCCAGGAAAGCCGGGAAGGGAAATGTTCCCCGGTCAGGGAAAAAGCTCCTACAAAATTCCTTTGAACTTCACCGCGAAAACCATGAAAACACTGTAAAATGCGGGGTATCTACTCTGGCACACTTCGTGCTTCTAATATTGTCGTTCCACCAATAGGTTGTTGTTCGCATTTTTTTGCTGGTGTTAACCCTGCATTCAAGGATGAATCGCATGAGCATAGGAACTCCGTTGCCCTTTATCACGCGGTCCACCGAAACGCTCGATCAACCTCCAGCTGCAGTCCTGTTTGACTATATGGAGCAGCGTTTCGGGAATACATGTACGCAGTTGAAAGTGAAGAGAAGCACGATTATCTGTAATCAGGGAGCAAAGCTCTCATACCTATACCTGATCCAATACGGAGAAGTACTGCTGACACGACTGTCGCCTGACGGGAGAGAGACCCTGATCTCCATCTTGGGGCCGGGCGAGTTTTTTGGAGAGAGTTCGCTTCTGAGCGGCACGCCGATCACATTCAGCGCCAGCGCCACCCGGAGGACGACGCTGCTGCAGCTTCCTGAACGAAAGTTCAAGCTTCTGTTGGAAGATCCCAACGTCTGCCGTACTCTTCTCGAGTCGATAGCCCGGCGCTGTGATGATGCCTGGACGCAGATGGAAGTTCTCGGGTGCACCCACGTTCGTGACAAAGTCAGGTCAGGACTCCTGTGGCTGTCGGGCCGCATCGGAGTGGAGACATGTGAAGGGGTCCGTATCGATCTCAACCAGACGCAGCTGGCCAGGATGGTCGGCTGTGCCCGTGAGACCCTCAGCAGGGAAGTGAGCGAGCTGAGGCGGTTGCGAACCGTGGATGTACGTAACAGCAATGGGCGCAAGTCGCTTTTCGTCGTTGATCCCGAAGGACTAAGTCAACCTGCATAGCTACATGCTCCGCATGGCGCACCCTGAAATCACCACTGGGGTGCGCCGGCGAGTGTCCCCCACTGTCTTCACCTCTTGCTTCCGGAATCAATAAAGCCTTATTGTAGGAGTTCAGGAGGTCTCATGGGAAAAGAGACGCACCCGGTAACCTGTCCCCTTTGCGGGCGCAGGAACGAGCCCCCGCTGGAAAGCCTTAAGGAAGGGGGAACATTCGTCTGTTCTTTCTGCGGATTGAAACTCACCCTGCATGGCCATATGTGGGAAGAGATCCGGAACGAAATTACCGGAATGCAGAAAGAACCCTGAAACGACACAGATTGCGCGGAGTCCTGCTGCTTCTCCGCGCAATCTGGGCCGTTTCATGCGCTCTCAGACTACGCTGCGCCCCTGAATCAACCGGATCACCAGTATCACCACCGCCGCCACGAGCAGGATGTGCAGAAAGCCGCCCAGAGTGTACGAAGTCGCCAATCCGAGAATCCACGCAATTAGCAGTATCACGAAGATCGTCCAAAGCATAACTGACCTCCCCTTCTGATCCTCGTCTGCAAGATTCGTGCCCGGTGAGTTTAGTTGCTTGCCTTATCGCTGCCGGCGAGGTCTGGTAAAAAAATTGCAGCCGCAGGGATTAGCAGAACTCTTGGTGAGTGGATCCCCCCGGAGTAATCACTAAGTTACGGAAGGAGTACCAGACGTTTATGACGTGCGGCGAGATTCTAACCAGAAACGTTGTCTGCCGTGTGCCTGAAGATATGCTCGAGCATGCGGCAATACTGATGAAAACCGAAAATATCGACCATCACCGACCGGGAAGATCTCTGAGTAAAGTGGGTGAGGAGGTGAAACAATGAATGCTTTGGATATCCTGAAACAGGATCATGAAAGGGTGAAGGATCTCTTTGCCGAATACGATACTCTCTCGGGCGACGGCAGCAAGCGGAACGACATCGCACAGACGGTGCTCAAAGAACTCGAGATTCACTCACGGGTCGAAGAGGATATTTTCTATCCGGCTATGAGGGCCAGAAGCGGAAAGGACGGTAAGGAGCTCGTGCGGCACAGCATGAGCGAGCATGAAGCGATAGATGAGCTGGTCGCCGAATTGAAGGAGACCGATCCGTCGGATCCCGATTTCGACGACAGGTTCCTTGAGCTGATGGAGGATGTTGAAGAGCACTTCGAAGAAGAGGAAGCTGAGATGTTTCCAAAAGCCCGGATCCTGGGGAAGGAACTTGACGTCATTGGAAGGCAGATTCAGGAGGAGAAAGACAGCCTGCGGACGTAGGGTGGTGAGCAATTGCAGGAGAGCCGCGGCTCTCCTGCAACCTCCTTGTGAGAGTTACTGGGCGGGGGTGCTTTGCTGCTGTCCGCCTGCCTCCAGTTCGTTGTTTACCTGCATGACCCCTTCGACCTGTTGTACTGCCGTCTGGGCCTGGTTCTTCTGGTTTTCATCCCTGACGTTTCCGCGCAGCGTGACTACTCCATCCTGGACGTCAAGGTTGATACTTTGGAAGGGAAGATCGGACGTCGAGAGTCTCCCTACTACCTGGGAGTAGATGCGTGCATCTTCCGGAGAGTCTCCCACGTTATCGCCGCGGTTCTTCGCGGCTTCCCGCTCCTGCTTCCCCTCCTGCTGCTGTTCTTCGGTGCGAGCCATCTCCCGAGGTTCGACTTCAATCGAGTCGCTCACCGAGAACCCTGGAGCGGCGGATTGGGCCATCTGGACCGCCTTGTCTCGGATTTCCTGCGAACCTGCGGTCCCGGAAAGCCGAATTTCACGTTTTTGAAGATCTGTGCTCACGTCAATATCAGTGCCGCTGAGCTGAGGATCTGAATTGAACCTGTCTCTGATGGCCTGTTCGATATCCGTCGTTCCCATGCCGGTTTGAGATCTCTCGCCGGCGGGCCGGTCACACGCGGAAAGAACAAAGATGAAGCTGACGGCTATTACGGCCGCCATCGATGGAATCAGTTTACGCATTCAAACCTCCTAATCAGTTCTTTATTCTTATGCAATCGTTATTCCATCGGCATCGGGCGCAGCTCAAAGCGTTGCACTCAACTGGCTTGCACCTGCGGCCCCAATCGTCGTCCGGAGACCATGGTGGGAAATATTCCCTCCGGACCCGATGGTTGCCGCGGTTAAAATCGGATTTAGGAAGGGGGAGCCATGATACTGACGAAGAATAAAATACTCGAAGCGGTACGTTCAGGTGAAATCAGGATCGATCCGTTCGATGAGACTGCTCTCGATGCAGCTTCCTATGACATGACTCTCCATGGCCAGATCAGGGTATTCATAGAGGGTCTCAATGAAATAGACTTGGCGGATATGGCGCAGGATGCACATGCGCTTATGGCGATTACCCGCATCGTAAATATCCCGGCCGACAGCTATTATCTGCTGAAGCCGGGAGAACTGGTGCTCGGCATGACTGTGGAGAAACTCACACTGGCGCAGGATATTGCCGGTACTCTCGAGGGCAGAAGCCGTTTCGCGCGTATGGGACTCATGGTGCACGTGACCGCGAGCTTCCTTCAGCCCGGGATCAGGAACATGCGGCAGGTGTTTGAAATCTTCAATGCAAGCCGCAACGCCATACGGCTTCGATCCGGAATCCGGATGGCGCAGGTAATCTTCGAACGTTGTGAGGGAAGAGCCGCCTATGATGGTGTCTTTGCGAATCAGCGCCGGCTCTGATCAGGGTGTGAGTGTATCGGTATCGGGCCTGTCTTTTCCCGATACCGATACCGGTGTGTCTACTTTCGAAGCAGACGGAACACCAGACCTGCGCCGATCAGCAGCAGACCCGACAGGCCGACAAGCGGTATCGGACTGGCGGTTCGAGGCAGGTGCATCTGCTGCTGGGTCTCCTGTTCTGTCGTTGTCGTAGTTGTCCTCGTCTCTTCCTGCCTTGTCATGGATTCCTCTGTCTGCTGTTGCTCGCCTGAGGTTACAGCCCTCCCCTGGCGCTGCGGGCTCGCACTGAGACTCGACATCAACGTGTTGGCTTTGTTTTCGTGTTCCCTGAGACTGCTGAGCTGGTTGGATGCAAAGGCTTTGAGCTCGGGATCCTGCCCCTGGCTTGCCTGTTGTTCATACATCGAAATTGCCTGTCGGTGAGCATCCTGCTGGTGCTGCAGATACTGGCGATCAAACTCCGCCCCGGAGAGGCCCGAGAACTGTTCCTGCTCAGTACTCTGGATATCTGACGGCAGATCTACACCCTTGGTGTTTGCAATCTGCTGAAGTTCGTCGTTGGCCCTGGTGTGATCGGCGACCACGTCGCGGGCGTACTGTTTCACTTCATCGCTCGAGGCCTGTTGTTCCGCAAACTGGCCCAGCTGGATCTCCGTGAGGTTGGACTGATAGGCGTTTGTCACAAATTCCCTGTCGGTATCAGACATCTGCTGCTGCTGGCCCATCTCCTGGGATGCAGGCATGTCCTCCGACTGCGCCTGGAGCCCGAAAGCCCCCAGCACAAGAAAAGAGACGCCTACTAAGAGTCGTTTTAACATGTTTCCAAAACTCCTTTTTTCTTTATCGAGGCCTTCGGGATTCCTGGAGTCCCGTCTACCTTCTCTCGTGAGAAACTGCAATCGCCATGCCAGCCGGTCATTCGCGATACAGGTACATGCGTCGCCGAAACTTAAAGGTTTTCAGCGCGTGCGGGAAAAGGGGCGGGCCGGGTAGTATTTCCCCGACAACGGGAGGGCGCGCGTGCCGACTTATCTGCGGAATCCGTCGCGGTAGCCTGCAACAAATCCTTCAAAATAATCCGGGTCGCCGGACCGTTCGTACTGACGCGGGTTGTAGAGGTTTCCCTGTACCCGGTCAATCAAACCGGAGTCGTATCCTTCGGCATAACCCAGCTTGTATAGGCTCCCCTCGTAATTGGAAGGTCTGGGAGACTGCTGGCCGTAGTTGAGATAAATATAAGGATAGAGTTCCGACAGCGGTATTCCGGGGACGGTTTCCTGCCGGCCGCCGGGGAGAGCCTCCTTCTTGTCGGGCTGCGGCTCCGGTTGCGGTTCCTGTTGCACGGCCGAATTCTCCGCGCTCTCTTCCGGTATGTACTGCATCACGATGGATCCCTTCGCCTTCCGATCGGGATCATCGTCGGCGGGGAAAGCCGCGCATGCAAACGCCAACGCCGCGGCCATCAAAAAAGAGATTCGTTTCAGAAATGTCATGTTCTCCTCCGAAATTACTTATATAGACGATTCGAAACAGCGAATGGTTTCTGTACAAACAAGGGCTCCATAGGCAAACGGCATCCCCCACCGCTTTAGGCCTATTGTTGACTTGAGGATGTCACCGGTCTAAATTGGCATAAAGCCCCCCGAAACTGGCTCAACATCTCCGACATCAGGAAAGACGGTATGGTGATTACTGCCGGTGATCTACTGAAGACCAAAGGATCCGAAATCCTGTTTATCTCCCCCGAAGCTCAGGTGTATGAAGCCCTTCAGTTGATGGCTGAAAGAAATGTGGGAGCGCTGCTCGTTCTGGAATCAGGGAATCTCGTCGGCATATTCTCGGAACGGGACTATGCCCGCAAACTCGTGCTCAAGGGGAAGTTCTCCAAGGAAACCCGTGTCAGGGAAGTGATGACCGAAGAAGTTGTCACCGTCGAACCGTCCGACAATATCGAACGATGCATGGCGGCGATGACCAATAAACGCGTGCGTCACCTTCCCGTGCTGGACCGGGGACGCCTTCTTGGCGTGATATCGATCGGCGATATTGTCAAAGCCATTATATCGGAACAGCAGTCGACGATAGGGATTCTTGAAGATTACATCACGGGCGGGCGCTAGGGTTTTCGTTTTGTTGGGTATAATTACGTAATTGTGGATGCGCAGTTCTGCGCATTGATAGATCGATGAGTGGTCGCTTAAATCCTTGTAGTGTGAAAAAATCCGGTTCAGGGATTATCAGTCTGTCAAATGATAGATCGTATTGTGCGGCCGTGGGCAGATTCTTGCAGGTTCCTCCTGAGACTGGGAGGCAATAATCGGGAGAAGTGACATGGGACCGACAACGACTGGAAATTCGTTCAACAGCGTAAAGCAGAGCATTGCAGAAAAACTTGAGCGGGCGGCAAGTTCGCTTGGCAGGCAGTCTGAGGAGGGGAGCGTTCTGCGCCCATACGGCCGGCAGGCTTCCGAGTGGCTGCATCAATCCGCTGAATACGTGAGAGATTTCGATATTCAACGCGCGGATGCGGAACTGCGCAATCAGATCCGGACGCATCCAGGACGGACGATTCTTGCAGGTTTTGGAGTAGGAGTGCTTGTCGGGCTCCTGATTCGCAGGCGGTAAAGGGACGGCTCGAGATCCAAAGGTGGGACGAATGCTTCGTCCCTCAGGGGAGGATGCGATGGCTGACAAAAGAGACATGAAAGAAGGAGCAGTTGGCTCGGAACGAAGTGCCGACGAAATAAGAAATGATATAGTCGCCCGGCGTGAATCTATCGCAAGGACTGTCGACAAACTGGGTGAGAGGATACACGAAACGCTGGACTGGAAGGGGTATATTGGAAGAAACCCGTACCTTTCCATCGGGATAGCGGTTGGCGCCGGCGTGATTGCGGGGGCGATCCTTGGCCGCAGACGCACGCCTTCGGAGAGAATAGTGGATGCACTGGTCGACAAGGTGAGCGAACTGGGTGATGATCTCCGCGAATCGGCCCGGAAGGTATTTGTACGGACGGCCGCTCCCGGGCTGTTCAAAGGCACCATTTACGGGATCGCGGGTAAAGCGCTGATGCAGTACCTGCAGAGCCGCGCGGCACATGCCGAGGGAGACGGCCTTGTTCCCGAATCAGGATGGCGCGATACGAGGTCGGCCCCCACAAACACCCTCTAATTCTGCTTAATAGTGTCCAGGAGGATAAACATGGAAAGTCAGATGAATAGACCGAACGAGCCGGAGGCGTCCGGTCATGGGAGCCGGGCCTACGAAGAGACCAGGCATGCCATGCGTGAAGCCTACGAGCGTTCGGCCGGGGCCATCGGTCAGAGTTACGATCACGCACTCGAGTATGGACGAAACCATCCCGGAAAAGCCGCCCTTATCGCTTTCGGGATCGGAGTGGGAGTCGGGGTGCTTCTGGTCAGTTCCGGTCGGCGCAGCAGAATGAGCCGGTACGGTGAACCCATCGTCAACGCTCTCTCAAACATGGCGACGGAGTTCATCAGAGGATTGTAAGTGATCTGTGTCAATAGCACACGGATTTTGTCCTTAGCTTCCGTGTGCTATCCTCCCTCTCCCGGCTTCCGGTCTGGCATGGAGTTTGCTGCATAAACAGTGAGACTACGAAGAAGGAGAATTGCAGAACATGCGTCAGGAAGCTCCTAAAGAGAGAGAAGTCGAGGTGGGACGCGAGAAACTGGGCGATCTTCTCGCCCGGCTGGCCAGTGCGTCGGCCGGTCTTGTCCGGGATGAGATCGATCTTGCCAAGCAGGAAGTACGCGAGAAGGTGCAGTCACTTCGCACCGGCAGCATCATACTCGCGATAGGCGTTTTGTTCGCGATTATCGCGATCTTAACACTCACCGCCGCACTCGTCATCGGCATCGGCAACGCAATCGGATATGGCTGGGCTTCCCTGGCAGTGGGGATAGCCGCAGCTATCATCGGCGGTATTCTGGCCCTTATCGGGCTTTCCAAGCTCAAGAAGACGAATCTGAAACCCGTGCAGACGATCAACAGCCTGAAAGAAGACCGTGAATGGCTTAAACGGATGACTTAGCTCATCCGGACCATGAGCTAACTCGCTCCCGGCCGCGAAACCCTTGCCTGCGCGGATACAGTATAGTAAGTTTGAACAGGCCCCTCCTGCACAAAACCCTTACTAAGCATCTCAGCATGGATTGCCAAAGGAGTACAAAATGTTCTTGCGCAAACGAATGCTTCTGAAGCTGGCTGCTTTTTATCTGGCAAGAAAGCGAAAGACTCTCTGGCGGGGGGCTGTGGCCGGAGCCATAGGCGGGCTGGCCGGGGCGGGCATCATGCAACTGGGGCAGGTGGCGATGACTCGCAGGAATGGCGGAGGTTCCCCCCAAGAAGTCCGGGAGCAGAATATGGAAGAGGATCCCGCCTCAAAGCTCGTGACAACAGTGACCCGGAAGGTAGTGCATCATGAGCCTGCTTCGATCACAAAGAAGGTCGGCGGATCTCTTGTTCACTACGCGTTCGGCTCCGGGGTCGGCGCCATGTACGGTGCTGTCTCGGAATTAGTGCCGGTCGCCCGCTATGCCCGTGGGGCACCGTTCGGCGCGGCCCTCTGGGTAGCGGCCGATCTCGCCGCCGTCCCGGCTTTCCGGCTGTCCAGTCCTCCACAGCGCATACCTTTGAAACAGCACGCGCAGATGCTCGGAATGCATGTAGCGTATGGCTTGACGACCGATACAGTCAGACGTTACATGCGTGAGGTGCTGTAATCCGCTCGGATTTGGCTGGCGCGGCACAAACTGGCGCGATTCAAGCCGGTTTGTGCCCGCTCCGCCATCTGTCTGTTTGCCCCTGTTCTTAACCCACTCAGGCTGCTACTATTCATCATGTATTCAATCCGCCTGGTTTAGGACTGCAATCGCTTACGGTCCAAGACCATTCTGGATTCTCTAATGAAGCAGCATTTTCAACAGAACCTGCCGAGTCCACCGTCGGGCAGCTGGATTTCCTCCCGGCCCAGGAGGGTAGCTCGTCCCCTGGTCGGACGCCCCCCGGATGAATTGGAAAATCGCCCATGAACACACCCTATGATATGCAACCAATAGAAATATTGCTCGTAGAAGATAATCCGGGGGACGTGGAACTGACCCGGGAAGCACTCGATGCAGCCAAGGTGTCCAACAAACTTCATGTAGTGGAAGATGGGGCCGACGCCGTCGATTTCCTGTTCCGGCGTGGAAGATTCACCGACGTGCCGCGGCCGGACATAATCCTACTCGATCTCAATCTGCCCGGGAAGGACGGGCGCGAGGTGCTTTCGGAAATAAAGGTGGAGCCGGATCTGTCACAGATTCCTGTTGTTGTCCTCACTACTTCGCAGGCCGATGAGGACATCATCCGCGCCTATCAGCTCCACGCCAACTGCTATGTGACAAAACCTGTGGATTTCAACCAGTTCATGCATATCGTCTCGACAATCGAGGAGTTCTGGCTGACGGTGGTCAAGTTGCCGAAGAAGACCGGCTAAGATTTCAGGAGATTTTCGTATGGATGAGACTCTCCATATTCTGTTGGTTGAAGACAACCCCGCCGAAGCCTTCCTGCTGCAGGAATCGATCGCCCTGGTTCACAATCCTCCTGAGCTGATCCATGCCGAGCGGCTTGAAGCTGCTCTGGAATGTCTGAGAAACAGGAAAGTCGATGCCATCCTGCTGGATCTGGCGCTGCCGGACAGTGAAGGACTGTCGACCCTCGAACGTGCCAATGCCGTAGCGGATCATCTGCCTATCATTATCCTGACCGGCTTGGAAGATGAGGGGGTCGCGAGAGAGGCTGTCCGGAAAGGAGCCCAGGATTACCTGCTCAAAGGCCAGACCGGTGCTCGGCAGCTCGTCCAGACCGTCCGCCATGCCGTCGAACGCAAAAGACTCCAGCGGGAGTTGAGGCAATCCGCACAACGGAACCTGCTGCTTGCCGAAATCTCTGCAACAGTTGTAGCGCAGACCGAATTCCAGGGATTGCTCGAGACGGTTGTCAAGTCGGCCCGACGTCTCACCGGAGCACGCGTCTGTTTCGCGGGTGCCGGTTTTGCCGACGGCGCTTTTCAAGTGCGTGCCGGCTCTCAGGGAGACTCGACCGGCGCCGTCGATGACGGGTTTTTTAAGCGGGGCGCATTTCTCAATCTCTTCGAGGGCAGAGAGTCAGTGCGGCTATCGGATCAACAGCTGCAAAATAATGAGGAGTACCGGAGTTCTGCGGGACTGCTGAAAGGCCTCATGTGTGCCAGGCTTGTTGACGTGCATGGTGGCACGAGCGGTACGATTGTGGTAAGCGACAAGGAAGACGGAGGAGAATTCGACGGACAGGATGAAGCATTGCTGCGTCAGCTGGCGCTCATCACGTCGCTGGCGATGCAACATATCGAATCCCGGACTGCTGCCGAGGCTGCGAGTGTGGCGAAAAGCCGCTTCCTCGCCAATATGAGTCACGAGCTTCGTACCCCCATGAATGCGATCCTCGGCATGACCGATCTGGCCCTTACCGAAGAGATCTCCCCTGCCGTCCGTGAGTATCTGCAGACCGCCAGGGAATCGGCCGAGATCCTCCTGAATCTTCTGAACGAGATTCTTGATCTTTCAAGAATCGAAGCCGGCCGTTTCGAACTCGAATCGACCACGTTCAGCCTGAGGAGTGCAGTGGAGCAGGTAGTTAAGACGCTGCGGATCAGGGCGCAGGAAAAGGGACTGGGGCTGATCTACAATATTCCTGACGCTGTCCCCGACGTGGTCACGGGTGATCCTCTCCGCTTCAGACAGGTTCTGATGAACCTCGTCGATAATGCAATCAAGTTCACCAGGACGGGCAGAATCGCCATCAATGTCCGGGCCATCGAGAAGACCGCCGAATCGGTTCGGCTCGAATTCGCGGTCTCGGACACCGGCGTCGGGATCTCTCCCGAAGACCAGGAGAAGATCTTCATCCCGTTTACGCAGGCCGACTCATCGACTACCAGGAATTACGGGGGCACCGGTCTGGGACTGACGATCTCGCGCAAGCTCGTCGAGATGATGAACGGCGAAATATGGGTCCAGAGCCGGCCCCATCAGGGGAGTACATTCCACTTCACGGCCCTTCTGAAACTGGGCCGGGGCGCGGTGGCGCAGCAGGCTCCCAAACCTGCCGCAAGTGCCGTTCGACAGGGAAGATCGCTGAATGTTCTTCTTGCCGAAGACACCCCCACCAATCAGAAGGTCGCCGAGTATCTCCTGAAGAAGCGCGGTCACAAAGTGCATATTGCGCATAATGGAAGACAGGCTGTCGAGATGCTCAAGAGAAGGGATTATGACGTCGTTTTGATGGATGTGCAGATGCCGGTGATGGACGGTTTTCAGGCGACGGCGGAAATCCGCGCACTGTCCGATCAGGCGAAAGCGCATGTTCCGATAGTTGCCATGACCGCCCATGCCTTGAAGGGCGATGCTGAACGTTGTCTCGCGCACGGCATGGACGCATATGTCAGCAAGCCTGTGCAGGCGGAGAAGCTTATCGAGATCGTTGAACTGCTTGGTGGTGGCGACCATGCCGGCAGCACGGAAAGTCATGAGAAATCGGAGCCCGTACCGGTGACTGCCGGTGATCCTGCCTTCAACCTGAATGAAGCTGTCAGCAGGTGTTTCGGCAAATACGAGTTCTTCCTTGAAATGGTCAACTGCTTCTTCAACGAAGTGGACGAGACGATCGCAGCCCTGCATGAGGCGCGCAGCCGCGAGAAGACCGAGGACGTGCGAACCATTGCACACCGGCTGAAGAATACTGTGGTGTATCTTGGTGCGCAGCGGTCGACGGATGCGATACTGGAGCTTGAGAAAGCAGCGAAAGAAGGGTCGCCCGACCGCATCGATGCATGCCTCGGCCGGCTGGAACACTCGCTGGATGAACTGAAGAAAGCCCTGGCCCCATACGCGAAGAGGGACGCCGCAAGATTCTCGCAGATTTCTCAGAGAGAAGTCTCGTGATTCGCCGGCAGTTCCGGGGAGCAGGATTCATGCCGGCTGCGACTGATCCACACCCCCAGTCTGCGCGAGAAGTCAAAAATATCGGACAGCTTCAGGAAACCGCCCAGCTTGAACTTTCCTATGGCGCTGAACCCCGCAGCCGCGATACAGCCGCACTCACTGCATTCCGGGCGGCCTCCTATCTGGCACGGAGTGACTGTCGTGGAAAGATCAGCGGAGAAGCTCTGCGTCACCTGTGCGAATATGCACGTGGCCGGTGACGGCGGAGGATTGCGGTAACCATCTATCAGCACCTGTGATGCATACACTTTCGGGAACCGCGCCCGCAGTGCGGTGATGCGGTCTATGGCGATGTTGCGCATCGCGGGCGAGAGCCGTTCCGGCGGCGACTGCCCTTTCTGCGGCGTAAACAGGCTGAACCAGATCCTGTAAACCCCCTCCTGTTGGGACCAGTATCCGGCGAACTCCTCCAGGTAGTCTTCTCTCTCCAGAAACTGCGACACGATCGTACAGTGCACGATCACCCTGTGACCGGCGATGTTGCTGAGGATCCGGTCATAGGTCGCCGGGGCCCTGCGCACGTTATGCTCCTTCTCAAGTCCATCGACCGAGACCACAAGGTGCAGGTCTGAGAATTTCTTCCATTCTTCCGGAATCGGCAGCACTGCACTGGTGACCAGCTGTGTCTCGATCTTTCTCTCGTGCAGCTTCCCGATCAACATCGTCATTTCGCGATGGCGCAGCAGAGGTTCCCCTCCGACCAGCGAAACGTGCAATGGCCGGTATCGCTGGACGAGTTCGATGGCTCTCTCTACGAGTTCGTCGCCACGGTACTCGTTCAAGCTCCGGAGACTCTGGCCGTTATTGAGGTGCTCAGGCTCGTAGGCATAGCATCCCGGGCACTTGAGCGGACAGTGTCTTGTGACCTCGATAGAAAGGAATGGTCGGTATCCTTTCAGAATCCGAGCCCATGCCGGGAAAATCGCAGATACACGCATCAGCTTTCCTTTCTTTCTTTATAACTGTTGAAAGACCTAATCTTCGAAAGATCCGGTTGTGTCGCGGAACCCGCGGATCGCCTGTCTAAGCGTCCACTTGATCGCCCGGCTCGCCTTGAAGCAGTATGCCAGATTGTGATTGAGCGTCGAAAAGCAGTGGGGCTGACATTCGCGCTTCAGCTTCTCCAGCTGATCCGGTTCCAGCAGCGGCTTCTCCACAGTCCCCCAGTCATGAGTGGCAGAATACATCGGGAAACAGGGCGCCAACGTTCCATCAGTCCTGATCACCAGTGAATTCTGCCCCGCCCGGCAGTTCCACTCCTGCAGCTTCCCCCGCATAAACAGCTTCATCTCGTTGAGACGGCGGACGGAATTCACCATCTTGTATCCGGACTTGTTCTTCTCGATCAACCAGTCGACAAGGTTGTCGACCTGAGGCCAGTCCTCTCTGGTTATGAACGTGCTGTTGGCGTCAGCGTGCTTGAAATGAGGCTGCTCGAGCATCGGGGATTCATTGATGTGGTAGTCGGTTGCTATGCCGTAGCTCCTCGCGATTTCCGTGAGTTGCCTCACGTCATCGAGATTGATGCGCGTGATGTTTATGTTGAAAAATACGGAAAAGCCGTACGCGTACTGCTTTCCTATAAGATATTTGAAATAAGGGAATATCGGCGTCAGAGCTTTCGGCAGTTCAGGGCGGTCTTCGACTGAATCCAGCGCGAGATTGACCGTCGCCACGCCTGCATCTCCTATCATGTCGATGACATCTTCGCTCATCAGTCGGCCGTTTGTCGGGACATAAACCCAAAAACCCTTCTTGGCGGCATAGTGGACCACCTTATGCACGAACCGCGGCCTGAGAAGGACTTCTCCCCCCATCAGCGCGAGCACCCTGCAGCCTGAATCATAGAGCCAGTCTATGGCGCGTTTTGCCACGTCTTCCGTCATACCCCGGATCTTGTTGTCGAATGCCCAGCAGTAATGACAGTCAAGATTGCATTTCCATTCGGTGAAAAGGTACGCGATGATCGGATGAAAATCCCCAGGCAGCACTCGCGCACGCAGATACGGATACAGCCATCCTCGCAGCGCTCTCTTCAGGATGAACGGGGTTACATGGGTATGGTACGGCTTTTCTTCGGTCGGCAGGAACTTCGGGTCCGGCTCCACATCTCCGCGCAATTCCGGATGCTGTGGATACACCGGTTCCGGGAGAGTCTCCGGAACCGCCGTGCGCGGCCTCGGCGTCGGCGGGTGTGGATTCTTCGTCAGGGCTTCATGAGTCTCGGTTTCGATTCTGAATCGTGGACTGTGCGATGTGGATGGCTCTCTCTGCAGCATGTCAAGGTCTCCGGAGCTTTCAGAAATCCTGAATCCTTTATGGACCAAAATCTTTACTAGTAAAAATACACGTCTTATTTCGAAAAACAATGGCCCTTCCCGATTTGCCGGCCGACGGTCCGTTCCGGGGATTTCCAATTGACAGGTCCCAGTGCCAGAGACGAGAATTGATGGGCATCTGGAAGCCCGATGGAGCATTGTCGCGTGATTTCAGGGAGGCCAATCGATGGGCGCAGCGAAGAAGACGGATTCTGGGATACCCATAATCGGCGAACTGCCCTGGGGAAGTCATTTCTGCCAGTTCTACGAAACGAAGAAAGACATGCTCGATATTCTCATCCCCTATTTCAGGGCCGGGCTGCAAAACCACGAATTCTGCATTTGGGTCACCTCGGATTTTCTGACCAGGGACGACGCCTTGAGAGCGTTGAAGAAGAGTGTGCCTGGTTTCGCTGGCTACTTCGAAAAGGGTCAGATCGAAATCTACTCTCATACCGATTGGTATCTCAAGAGAGGGAAGTTCGACCTTGAGCGCACTCTCAATATGTGGATGGCGAAGCACGACTGGGCGCTTTCCGCAGGTTTCGCCGGGATGCGCGTGACCGGCAACCCGTACTGGATTGACAACAAGAAGGACTGGGATGATTTTGCCTGTTACGAGGCCGAAATCAACAACATCATTGGCGGGACACGCCTTCTTGTGCTCTGCACCTATTCACTGAAAAAGTGCGACCTGCTTGAAATCCTGGACGTGATAAGAAATCACGAGTTTGTTTTGGCCATGAAAGACGGCGCGTGGCAGGTTGTCACGATACCCGGTTTCAGCCACGTACGATCCCGTCCCGCCGTATCCATGAAGTGACCGTGCGCGAAGATTATTGGGAGAAAAGAAAATCCGGAATTAAGGCACTCGGCCCCATTTTATTGGGGACACATTTCTGCCAGTTCTATCAGAACGAGAAGGATCTGCTCGAAATCCTGCTTCCTTACTTCAAGGCCGGACTGATAGCCAACGAGTGCTGCGTGCTGGTGGCGTCCCCCTCTTTCCCGGCGGGAGAAGCGGAGAAGAGAATCAAGAGAGGATTACGCCGGTTTGAAGACTACGTGAGAAGCGGGCAGCTGGAAATCGTCCCGCACGATGCTCGGCTCGCAGGAGCGCTAAGGTCGGGCAGAGCCGTAGTATCGGTTCTCGACAAAGCGGTTTCAAACGGTTTCGAGGGGCTGAGGCTGGCCTTCCATGCGTTCCCGCTCAGGAAAGCCAGCCGGTGTTGTGAAGAGATCAGCCGCTATAACGTCCTCGGCTTGTTTGGATATCCCCGCAGCGGCTATGACGCTTCCGGTGTTATGGATGCAATCAACCGCCATCGCTACGCGATCGTCCGCAACGCAGGCAAATGGGAGGCAATCGAGAGCTCCGAAGTCCGGATCGTCAGAGACGCGCTCAACCGAAGCGAGCAGAAGCTGCAGTCGCTGTTCAACAATATGTCCGAGGGATTCGCCTATCACCGGATCGTACTGAACAGCCGGGGCAAACCGTGCAACTACGTATGTCTTGAAGTCAACGAGGCATTCGAAAGACTTACCGGCATCAAGCCGGAGTCGATTATCGGTAAGCGTATTACGGATGTCATGCCGGGTATTGAGTCGGATAACGAGGACTGGATCGGCAGCTATGGGAAAGTCGCCCTGACCGGAAAACCGGCGCAGTTTGAAGCCTACTCACAGAAGCTTCGGAAGTGGTTCTCGATTTCCGCCTTCAGCCTGCAGAAAGGCTTCTTTGCCGTAGTCTTCAGCGATATCAGCGAACGGAAGCGAGCGGAGGCGGAAGTCCATCGCAACAGTGCTGTCCTGGAAGGAATAAACCAGATTCTGGGTGCGGCCCTCTCCTGCGGCACCGAGGAGGAATTGGGCCAGGCATGCCTGTCGGTGGCGCAGAGACTGACGCAAAGCAACTGCGGGTTCATCGGCGAACTGAACAGTCAGGGGTTTCAGGATCTCGCGATCAGCAGTTCTGGTCCTGATGACTGTGGGCTGACTGACGCAGCGGGGCACCGTTTGCGTCCCGGGAGCCTTAAGATCCGGGGGGCATACGGGCGCGTGGCTTCTGACGGAAAGGGACTCTTCACCAACGATCCTGCACGACACCCGGACAGCATCGGTTTTCCCAGAGGGCATATTCACATAGATTCTTTTCTCGGAGTGCCGCTCATGCACGAGGGCCGGAGCATGGGCATGATAGCGGTGGGAAACCGGCCGGGAGGCTACAGTTCCGACGAGCAGACGGTTCTTGAAGCGCTGGCGCCCGCCATTGTGGAAGCGTTGATGCGCAAGCGTGCCGAGGAGCAGCTGCGCAAGGCGCACGATGAACTCGACAGGAAAGTGCGGGAGCGGACTCAGGAACTGAGCAGGGTGAACCACACCCTGCTCATGATTTCCGAGTGCAACCAGACCCTGGTGCGGGTGAGAGACGAGAATGAACTGACTTCTGAGATCTGCCGCGTCGTGGTCGGAATCGGCGGCTACCTCTCTGCGTGGGTGGGCTATGTGGAAGACAGCGATGCGGGACGATTTCTCCGGCTTGCAGCTTCGAATGGACTTGATCCGGACTACCTGGCGGCTGCTGTCCCGTCGATGTCCGGCGAAGAAGAAGGCAATCCGGCCGGCCGCTGTCTCGAGACGGGAGAACTGCAGATTGTGCAGGACTATTCCGACGATGCTCAGCCTGCGGCCGCATGGCGGCTCGAAGCACTGAGGCGCGGCATCAGGTCTTCTATCACGCTCCCGCTGACATGCAGCGGAATTGTCTTTGGATCACTCAGCATTTACTCCGAAAAATCAGACTATTTTGACGAAAGCCAGGTTGCACTGATGCGTGAGCTGGCGGATGATCTGGCATTCGGGATAACCGCCCTGAGGGTCCAAATTGAGCGAGATCAGGCTCATTTGACGGCCGAAAAACGCACCCGGCAGCTTCAGGCTCTCGCGGCGGAACTCGTCCAGACGGAACAGAAAGAGCGGCGCCAGCTGGCCCGGATCCTGCACGACCACCTGCAGCAGCTTCTTGTGGGCGCCAAGATCGGAGCCAGCCTTATCAGGAACAAGGTGAGCACAGACGAAACCCGCCAGATTGCCGAAGTGGTCGTCGACACGCTCGATGAAGCAATCAGTTCCTCTCGTTCGCTGAGCGCCGATCTCTACCCGCCTATACTCCATGAAAAGGGTCTCCCGGCAGGATTGAAATGGCTTGGACGCCGAATGCAGGACAAGCACGGCCTGATCGTCGATGTGGAGATCGAGCGGGAGGACGCCGGACCTGTGGCTGAACAGATCAGCCAGTTTCTTTTCAGTGCGGTGCGGGAACTCCTCCTCAACAGTGTCAAGTACTCCCAGGTGCATCGTGCACGCGTCCGGATGCGCATGCTGGAGACGTCCGAGATCGAGATCACCGTCTCGGACAACGGAGTGGGCTTTGATCCCGAGAGACTTGGCGCAGACACGTCGACCGTAGGCGGATTCGGACTCTTCAGCATACGCGAGAGGCTCGACTATCTGCGGGGCCGCATGGAGATCTATGCGGCGCCTGGAAAAGGGAGCAGATTCGTGCTTGTGGTTCCCTCCCGGCTGCCGGAGATGCAGCGGCGAAGGGAAGAAAAGAAGGTGACTGTCCAGAGTGCCGGCGCCGGCGGCTCTGAAGACTCCACGCAGTCCAGGAAAATCGCCGTAGTACTAGCCGATGATCACCCCGTTGTGCGCCAGGGACTGACCCGGCTCATCGAAGAGCAGCCGGATATCAAGGTAGTCGGTGAGGCGGGAGACGGGAATTCCGTGGTCGAGATGGTGCGTCGGTTCAAGCCGGATGTTGTGCTCATGGACATCAATCTTCCCGGGCTTGACGGATACAGTGCGACGCGCCGCATCGTATCCCAATTTCCGGAGACCTCGGTGATAGGTCTTTCGATGCATGAAGAACCTGATATCGCGATGACGATGCTCCAGGCAGGAGCCGCCGCCTACCTTACCAAGGGCGGTCCGACCGAGGATCTGATCAATGCAATCAGAGCCTGCTGCAGCAGGAATCGTTTCAACCGTGCGGTCGACATTTCCTGATTTCTTGACCTGCATCAAGTCCTGACGCTTCTCCACGTGGATAATCTATCCTCAAGGAGAACCAACATGGCCGATCAAGGAAATGGGATCAACAGAAGGAATTTCCTCAAGAGTGCCGGGGTTGTCTTCACCGGCGGGTTAACCGTCTCGGCGGAAGGGGCCGCCATTGATGCTGTTCCCGCCGTCACCGCCGTCACCCTATTCCGCTGTCCGGTCGATGGGGCGGATTTCGACACCTTTTCCGATCTGCAGAGTCACTTCGCAACTGCCCATCCCGGCGTTGCCGTGCCGGTCGTCACTTCACTCAACGTCAACGGCAGGCAGTACGATCTTGTCATCGAACCTCACTGGACGCTTCAGCGGACACTGCAGTACAAGCTTGGCCTCACCGGGGCCAAGCAGATGTGCGACCGCGGCGTCTGCGGCTCCTGCACTGTGATAATAGATGGAAGGGCCGTTCTTTCCTGCACTACTCTCGCGGTCGAATGCCCGGGGAAGAAGATCGAAACGGTGGAAGGGATCGCCGCAGATCCAAAGTGGCGTCCGCTGATCCAGTCGTACTGCAAGTGGGATGCTATGCAGTGCGGATACTGCACTCCCGGGTTTGTGGTTTCAGCAAAAGCATTTTTGGAAAAGAATCCGGATCCGACTGAAGAAGAGGCAAGAAAAGCCCTTGCCGGCAACATCTGCTGCTGCGGAACGTATCCACGGCACCCGGTCGCGATTATCGAAGCGGCCCGAACCATGAAACAAGACACGTAAATGCAGGGCAAGGAGGAAAGGGATGAGGTCGTTCCATCATATTAATGCAAAGTCCCTGGCCGAGGCGCGATCCGCCATGGCCGCCGGCGACGCTACCCTGATCGCCGGAGGGACAGAGGTCCTCGGGTTGCTCAAAGACAACATTCTGCCTGCGTATCCGGCAACCCTGATCAACCTCAAGAGCATACCCGGACTCGACTACATTGTCAGAGACCAGTCTGGAGCGCTCAGGATCGGCGCCCTCACCAGACTCTCCGATATTGCTGTGAGCCCGATCGTCAACCGGGACTACACCGCGCTGGCGCAGGCTGCTTCCAGAGTGGCGACGCCGCACGTCAGGGAGATGGGGACCATCGGCGGCAACATAGCGCAGCTGCATCGCTGCTGGTATTTCCGGAAACCGGAAAACCGCTTCCACTGCATCCGGAAGGCAGGAGACAGATGCTTCGCCATGATGGGGGACAACCGCTATCACTCGATATTTGGCAGCGTGGACAAATGCATAGCCGTCAATCCGGGAGATACCGCTTCCGCGCTCATCGCCTTGAACGCCAGGATTGTCACGACTGCCCGAACAGTGGATGCCGAGCATTTCTGGGACGTCAAGGTGCCGGGCAACACCGTGCTCGCCCCCGGTGAAATCATAAGGGAGATAGAGCTTCCCGCGCTTCCCTCCGGGGCAAAGAGCGCCTTTATCAAATTCGCGATTCGCAAAACGATCGATTTTCCTATTGTGAACTGCGCCGTCATGGTGGGCGGCGGGTCTCCCCGTATCTGCCTCAATGCGGTTGCGCCGAAACCGTACAGGGCCGGCAAGGCCGAAGCGGCAATCGCCGGCAAGACCATCAATGAGGCGGTAGCCGAGGCCGCAGGAGCGGCTGCCGTCGAAGATGCGCGTCCGCTTCAGGCGTCCAGATACAAGGTGCAGATCGCCAAAACTCTGGTGAAGCGCGCGCTCCTTGCCACCGTCTGATCCGGCGTCATTGACGAATTGATTCTTGATGGTCGCGTTTGCATGCTCTACACTGTTCCGGTTAGGTAATTTTATGCGACCTATCTTCGGCTACATGACGATCCTGATCGCCGCGCTTCTGCTGCTCCCCAGCCCGGTCTCGGTGCTCTGCATAGCACCCGGGCATATCGCAATCGAGGACATTACGGCGGGATGCTGTGTGTCAATCGCCGGCGCTTCTTCAACGGACGAACTCGAAGCGGCAGAATGCGGCGAGATGTGTACAGACATCCTCCTTGCCGGAGCCGGGCAGGGCGCCGTTCCGAAGTACGATAGCGAGTTTTCGCCGGGCGCATCCGCGCAGCAGGAAATCAGCGCACTTCCCCTTCCGCCCGGAAATCCTTCCTCCACAGTCTCGCATCCTTCAGGAGCTTTCTGTCCCGCGCGGCTTCCTTCCATCATTGCTCTGCGCTGTTGATTCCAGTTTGCCAGCTCTGAAGGACCTCAATCTTGCACGGCCGCCGATGCCGGCGGTATTCCTTTTCTGAAGAATCCAGGAGGTCGAAATGAGTTCAAGCCGGGATCTCATCCCGTTCATGTTCCTGTCATGTCTTTTCGCTTTTGTATCTGATGTAGGATCGCAGGAAGCACTCTCGGTGGAAAAGATGGTCGAGCTTGCCCTCGCACAGAACGCGGACCTGATCGCTGCGCGCCAGCGGCTCGCCGAGGCCGAGGGTTTACTGCGGCAGGCGGGACTCCGCCCGAATCCGTCAATCGACATCACCGTGGGCAACGGCGACATACTCAACAGCGACGGTGAGCGTGCATTCGAGTTTGGATATTCACACACTTTCGAGCTGGGCGGCAAGAGGAGCCGTCGCGTCGAGGCCGCGCAAAAGACCTATGAACTGGTCGGAAGCGAAATCGCGAACCGGGAAAGGCTGCTTGCCTCGGAAGTCCGGATCAAATATGCCGAAGCGCTCGCCGCGATAGAGAAGCTGAAGAACGCGGACGAACTCTTCAAACTCACCAGCCAGACTTTTGATCTTGCAAAAGCAAGGGCGCAAGCAGGTGAAGCCGCACCCCTGGAACAGGGACTGCTTCAGGTTGAGCTCAACCGGATCAGCTCCGATCGCATGCTGTTTGCTGCCCAGGTGGAGCAGGCACTGCTCCAGGCCAGGCTTCTCGCCGGCCTGCCGCTGGATAACAAATTGCAATTGTCGGGAACGCTGGAACGTGCCGTCCCGGCGCCTGATCTGGATTGGGCCATCCGGACTGCGTTTACGAAGCGGCCCGACCTTGCGGCTGCAAGGATAAACGAAGAAGTCGCAGAAGCCGGTGTACGTCTGGCACTCGCGGGCCGGAGTCCTGATCTCGTACTGCGCGGAGGCTACGCTCACGCGCAGGCGGGTTTCGATCAGCTCGGTTTTTCCGGAGGAAGTCTGGTTCCGCTCAGGGACAAGGACAACATACTCACTGCCGGAATATCCATTGTCCTGCCGCTGTCGAACAGAAATCAGGGGAATATCGCGGCGGCCCGTGCGCGTAAACGGGAAGCTGAACTGGCTCGCGCAGCGCTTGAACGGACCGTCCGTCAGGAAATCATGTCGGCCTATCAACGCCTTACTGCGGCGCAGGGCGCTTTGCGGGTGTTTGATGCGGGTGTCATCGGTCAGTCGCGCGAGAATCTTCGAATCGTGCGGGGAGCGTATGAACTGGGGGAACTACGGATGCTCGATGTCATAAATGAACAGCGCCGGCTTATCGAAATCCAGCGCAGCTACGTTGATCTATTGCGCGAGGCACATGTTGCCGCAGTCGAATTCGAGCGGGCGGCCGGAGTTTCCGGTGAAAGGCGTTAACAGATGAGCTCAAAGAAAATTAGTTTTTCGGTTTTCATTGTCTGCGCGCTTGCCGCCGCTTTCTATCTCGGTCGCCTGAGCGAGCAGCGCGAACCGCGGGGCGCGGTGATTGGCGAAGAGCACGATCATGTCGAAGAAGACCATGAGCTGGATGCGGACTTCATCAAGTTCGATCCCGATGTGCTGGCAAAAATCGATATAGAGGTTGCGGAAGCGCAGTTGCGCAACCTCAACCGGAGCCTGGAAGCGACCGGAAGCGTGCAGGTAAATGCAAACAAGGTGGTGCACATCCGGCCGCTCGCCCGCGGCCGCATCCACGATGTGTATGTCGGATTGGGCGACAGGGTGAAGACAGGCCAGCAGCTGCTCAGTTACGACAACATCGAATTGGGAGAAGTAATGGGCCAGTATGTTGCGGCGCTCGCGGAGATTCAAAAGAGCAACTCGGAAACCGCCGTGGCTCGGGAGGCGCTCGACAGGGCCCGCTCGCTGGTAGAACTTGGGGCAATTGCCAGGGCTGAACTCCAGAGACGCGAAGCTGAGTACCGCAACTCTGTCTTCGAGACCGAGAGCCGGAAGGCTAAAGCCGCACAGATCGAAGAGAAGCTCCATCGTTTCGGTATGACAGATCCTGAAATCCGGTTGATCAGTCCCACCACGGACGCAGACTACCACCGGACGGCATCGCACAGCGTACTCAGGTCGCCGCTGAACGGGGTGATCACCGGTCTGGACGCGGCGCCCGGTGAAAATATCGACACTGAAGACGAACTCATGACTATCGCGGATCTCGGGACGGTCTGGGTGCAGACTGATGTGTATGAAAAGGACATCAGGGTCGTCCGTGAGGGGAGCACCGCCGGCGTCACAGTCGTGGCTCATCCCGGACGCGTCTTTCCGGGAAGAATCGAGTACGTCGGCGATGTGCTCGACCCGCAGACCCGCACGGCCAAAGTCAGGGTTGCGGTCGAGAATCCGGAAGGGCTGCTGAAAATCGAGATGTTTGCCACGGTCCGGATTCCCGTGCTCTCGACGCGACTGGCTGTGATGGCGCCTGCTGAGTCAATCCATGAAATCGACGGCAGGAAGATCGCTTTCGTAAGAAGAGGCGAGGTATTCGAAAAAAGGATCGTTGAACTGGGCGAGCCCGAAAACGGGTGGATTGAGATAACCAGCGGAATCGGGCAGGGGGAAGCGGTCGTCACCGAAGGCTCCTTTATCCTGAAATCTGAACTGATGAAAGCACAGCTTGGCGAACATGACCATTAGCATATTTGAAACATCCGCAGCATCCGGGGATTGTCATGATTGAACGAATCGTCAGTTTCAGCATCCAGTGGCGAATTCTCATCGTCATGCTTGCTCTCGGGCTCGTTGCGCTCGGCATCTACTCTGCGCTTGAACTGCCGATCGACGCAGTGCCTGACATTACCACCAACCAGGTTCAGATCAACGCGGTTGCTCCTTCGTTCACGCCGCTCGAGATGG
>Ga0123335_1001908_pt1 | contig 32507 bp, 25 predicted proteins | sample BiotimSIPDNA_2_FD_89707 | JGI IMG/M metagenome (GOLD analysis project Ga0123335, IMG submission 89707) | Anaerobic biogas reactor microbial communites from Washington, USA - Biogas_R2 time_0 SIP DNA | ecosystem: Engineered > Bioreactor > Anaerobic > Unclassified | place: Washington, USA... | reverse complement strand
GATCCGGCTGTTAAATCAGTATTTGAGGTATTGCTCTGCTATCCCGGTCTCCATGCCCTGATTATGCACCGCATAGCCCACGGTTTTTACAGGCGACGCTGGTTTGTTGTGGCCCGGCTTACCTCCCACCTGTCCCGCTTTCTGACGGGTATTGAGATCCACCCCGGCGCCAAAATAGGCGAGGGGCTGTTTATCGACCACGGTTCCGGTGTCGTTATCGGCGAGACTGCTGAGATAGGTGATAACGTTACCATTTACCAGGGTGTTACCCTGGGTGGTACAGGCAAGGAGAAAGGAAAGAGGCATCCCACCATCGGCAACAACGTGGTGGTCAGCGCGGGCGCCAAGGTACTGGGATCCTTTACCGTAGGGGACAATTCCAGGATTGGAGCGGGTTCGGTGGTTTTGAAAGAGGTCCCTCCAGACAGCACAGTGGTTGGGGTGCCCGGCAAGGTGGTGGCCAGGAACGGCCGGAAGGTTGCGCCGCGGGAGGACTATGAAATTGACCTGCGCCACGATCTGTTGCCGGACCCCGTAGCGGAAATGATCCGTTGTATGCAGAGAAAAATTGACAGGCTTGAAAAACGTGTCAGGCAGATGGAGGAAGACACCTCAATTGCGGAAACAGTTTGCCGGGAAGGGAAGCTGAAATGCGGCGAAGACTGCCTGTTTGTTTTGCAGAAGGAGTCATAGAATCACAGTATAAACAATGCGGGTGGTTCGTTCAAAGGATTAAAGCAGGGGGAGTAATTTTTTATTGACAGAAGGGGCTCCTCTTCAATGTAATCATGTCAAGCCAATATATTTACTATTACTGAATAAATTTACTTTCTAAAAACCTCTTTATAATGAAGAGGTTTTTAAGTCTCTATTTTTTGTGCCTTTTTTTCAGCAGGCAAATTTTACGGCTGAGAGCCCTGCACAATAGAACATACTTTTGGACCCCTTTTCTTTATGATATACTATTAATACTGCTGCGGAAAACAACTTTGAGGACCGCGTCAAATTCTCCTTAATTGTCAGTTTGCTGCGGTTTATCTGGTTTTGCGGCAATTATCAAGCCTCTGCCTACTTCCTTTGCCTTTGACAGGTTCCCGGAACACAGCTGTTTACTACGGCCGTCATGAATGATATATTATTATCTTCAGGAAGAAAGTAAAGGTGTGTTTTAATGAAACCTTTTCAGCTGAAATCGGAATACAGCCCCAAAGGGGACCAGCCCGGGGCCATTGCCGCCCTCATTGAAGGCCTGCAGAAGGGGTACAGGGGCCAGGTCCTGCTGGGGGCCACCGGTACAGGTAAAACCTACACCATGGCCCAGGTGATCCAGGCCGTCCAGCGGCCCACCCTGGTCCTGGCGCCCAATAAGACCCTGGCTGCTCAGCTTTGCAGCGAGTTCAAGGAATTCTTTCCCGACAATGCAGTGGAATATTTTGTAAGTTATTACGACTACTACCAGCCCGAGGCCTACATCCCCCAAACCGACACTTACATTGAAAAGGATTCGTCGATCAACGATGAAATCGACAAGCTGCGCCACTCGGCCACCACGGCTCTCTTTGAGCGACGGGACGTGATCATTGTGGCCAGCGTTTCCTGCATCTACGGCCTGGGCGATCCGGAGGAATACAGCACCCTGGTCCTATCCCTGCGCCAGGGGGAATGTTACGACCGGGACACTGTCCTGCGCAAGCTGGTGGACATCCAGTACGAGCGCAACGAGGTCAATTTTACCCGGGGCAAGTTCCGGGTGCGGGGGGACGTGCTGGAAATCTTCCCGGCCTCCGCCTCGGAAAAAGCAATCCGGGTGGATTTTGACGGCGACGTGGTGGAAAAGATGCTGGAATTTGACGCGCTGACCGGGGAGATCCTGGGCCTACGCAACCACGTGGCCGTTTTCCCCGCCAGCCACTACGCCACTTCCAGGGCAAAGATGGAGCGGGCCCTGGTCACCATCGAGGCCGAGCTGGAGGAACGTCTGGCCGAACTGCGCTCCGGGGAAAAGCTTCTGGAAGCCCAGCGCCTGGAGCAGCGGACCCGCTACGATATGGAAATGATGCAGGAGATGGGCTTTTGCAGCGGCATTGAAAATTACTCCCGCCACCTTACGGGGAGGCAGCCCGGACAGCCGCCCTACACCCTGCTGGATTATTTCCCCAAGGATTTTATCATGATCATTGACGAATCCCACGTGGCCGTGCCCCAGGTGGGGGCGATGTACGCGGGCGACCGCTCCCGCAAGGAATCCCTGGTGGAGCACGGCTTCCGCCTGCCCTCGGCCTTTGACAACCGCCCCCTGACCTTTGCCGAGTTTCAAGAGCGGCTGAATCAGGTCATCTACGCTTCGGCCACGCCGGGACCTTTCGAGCTGGCCAACAGCAGCCGGGTGGTGGAGCAAATTATCCGGCCCACCGGGCTGGTTGATCCGGAGATCTCTGTCCGGCCCACCCGGGGCCAGATCGACGACCTGCTGGGGGAAATCAGGCTGAGGGTTCAGCGCGGGGAGAGGGTCCTGGTGACCACTCTGACCAAAAAAATGGCCGAGGACCTGACGGATTATTTCCGGGAAATGGCAGTGAAGGTCCGTTATCTACACTCGGACATTAAAACCATCGAGAGGATGGAAATATTGAGAGACCTGCGCCTGGGCGTTTTTGACGTCCTGGTGGGCATCAACCTTTTAAGGGAAGGCCTGGACCTGCCGGAAGTGAGCCTGGTGGCCATCCTGGACGCTGACAAGGAGGGCTACCTGCGCTCCGAGCGCTCCCTGATCCAGACCATCGGCCGGGCTGCCCGCAACGCTGACGGCAAGGTGATCATGTATGCCGATAAAGTCACCGAATCCATGGACAGGGCGACCCGGGAAACCAACCGGCGCCGGGAAAAGCAGCTGGCCTACAACAAGAAATACGGAATTACGCCGGAAACGGTCCGCAAGGCGGTGCGGGAGGTAATTGAGGCTACCCGCGTGGCGGAGCCCAGGGCGGTGTACGAGGTGGGAACCCGGGGCAGGAAGATGACCAAAGCCCAGTTGAAGAAGCAAATTGCTACCCTGGAGAAGGAAATGAAAGATTCAGCCCGCCAGCTGGCTTTTGAGCGGGCAGCCCAGCTCCGGGACCTGATTATTGAGCTCCGGCTGCAGCTCCGGGGCGAGAAGGGCATCGGCCCCGCCATACCGGACGAAATAGAAGCCCGGGGCTGATTACCGCTTCCCGTAACGGCCGCAATTGCCTGCCAAGCGGGGCTGACGTGAACAACCGGGCAGGAGCCGGCAGCCCAGCCGGCTATGGGTATATCCCGTCCCGTATCTGGGATTATAATGAAGGTAAAATTCCGGCATGAATGTTGCAAGTAGTTTGCAATAAAAAGCCTGCAGATCCTGTACCTGTTTGTGCCTTTTTCAGATTTCTGACGTTACCCGGATTTGCAATATTGTAAGAGGTGCCTTGGGAGGTGCCTTGGTGCCTGACACCAACTTATCAACTTATGGTATAGTAGCCTGGTAGCCTAGCCCAGGGTTTGAGGCGGCACCAGCAAAGTGTTGAAAAATGTTTATTTTCAGGATAGACAAGGCTACAAGATAATGTCTCGATCCTGTAACTGTTTAGGCCTTTTTCAGAACGAAAATTTGCAGGATATGTTATTTATGTCATTATAAAAGCGGCGCAGCTGGCCGGTGGAACGGCTGCTTCTAAACTACATCGCAAAAGATTAAGTATCTCTTTTTTCTCTTGTTAAGTTAGATTCAAGCCTTAATAAGCCTGGTCAAGGAGTTGTTCTTTGATGCTGGACAGGATCCTGGTCAAGGGCGCCCGCGCCCACAACCTGAAAAACATAGACGTGGAGATACCCCGGAACCGCTTTGTGGTGATAACAGGCCTGTCGGGTTCAGGCAAATCCTCCCTGGCCTTTGATACCATCTACGCCGAGGGCCAGCGGCGCTACGTGGAGTCGCTGTCGGCCTATGCCCGCCAGTTTTTGGGGCAGATGGACAAGCCGGATGTGGACTATATTGAAGGACTTTCCCCGGCCATTTCCATCGACCAGAAAACCACCAGCAAGAACCCCCGCTCCACTGTGGGCACGGTCACCGAGATTTACGACTACCTGCGCCTGCTTTTCGCCAGGGCGGGGCGGCCCCACTGTCCCAACTGCGGCAAGCCCATCACCCGGCAGGCCGTGGAGCAGATGGTGGACCATTTGACCGCCCTGGGAGAAGGCACAAGGCTGCAAATTCTGTCACCCCTGGTCCGGGGCAAGAAGGGCGAGCACATAAAGGTTTTTGAAGAAATACGCCGGAACGGTTTTGTCCGGGTCAGGGTCGACGGAGAGGTTCTGGATGCTTCGGAGGAAATCAGGCTGGATAAAAATAAAAAACACACCATCGAGGTGGTGGTGGACCGCATTATCCTGCGCCCGGAATCCGGACGCAGGCTGGCCGACTCCCTGGAAACGGCCCTGAAGGCAGGGGGCGGTGTAGCCATTGCGGCCCTGGAAAAGGAAGAGATAACCTTCAGCGAGAATTTTGCCTGTGTAGACTGCGGCATCAGCATCTCGGAAATTTCGCCGCGCCTCTTTTCCTTCAACAGCCCCTACGGGGCCTGCCCGGAATGCACCGGCCTGGGGATTAAGAGGGAAATCGACCCGGATCTGGTCATCCCGGACCGCCGCAAATCCATTGCGGCCGGGGCTATCCAGTGTATTAGCACGGGGGGCTACTATTACCAGTTACTGGAGGGAATAGCCGCTCATTACGGCTTCAGCCTGGACACGCCGGTGGAGGATCTGGCGCCGGAGCACCTGGCCGTGGTTCTCTACGGCACCCGGGGCAAGCGGTTCCCCTTTGTGCTGCAGAATGATCACTACGGGCGCAGGCATGAGATCTTTGCTCCCTTTGAAGGGATCATCAACAACTTGAGCAGGCGCCACAGGGAAACCAATTCCGAGCACCAGCGGGAAGAGCTGGAACAGTATATGAGCAGCCGCCCCTGTCCCGCCTGCCGGGGCGCCAGGCTCAAGCCGGAGGCCCTGGCGGTCAAGGTGGGGGACCGCTCCATCACAGAAATAACGCGGTTTTCCGTGCTGGAGGCCCAGGCCTTTTTTCACGGGCTGCAGCTGACCGGGCGGGAGGAGATAATTGCCCGGCAGGTTCTGAAGGAAATCCAGGAGCGGCTGGGTTTTCTGATCAACGTGGGTCTGGATTACCTGACCCTGGACCGGGGGGCCGGCACCCTTTCGGGGGGCGAGGCCCAGCGGATCAGGCTGGCCACCCAGATCGGCTCCGGCCTGATGGGCGTACTTTATATTCTGGACGAGCCCAGCATCGGTTTGCACCAGCGGGACAACCAGCGCCTGCTGCGGACGCTGGAGCGCCTGCGGGACCTGGGGAATACCCTGATCGTGGTGGAGCATGACGAGGACACCATGCTGGCAGCCGACCACATCATCGACATCGGCCCGGGGGCCGGTGAGCACGGCGGCCGGGTGGTGGCCACCGGAACCTACCGGGACATTATGGAGAACCCGGAGTCTGTCACCGGCCAGTACCTGTGCGGTAAAAGGGTGATCCCGGCGCCCCAGTTCCGCCGCCGGCCCAACGGCAGGGCTCTGGAGGTGCTGGGCGCCTGCGAGAACAATCTAAAGAACATTGACGTGGTGTTTCCCCTGAACTTATTTACCTGTGTGACCGGCGTTTCCGGTTCAGGCAAAAGCACCCTGGTCAACGATATTCTTTACCGGAAGCTGGCCCAGGAACTGCACAGGGCCAGGACCCAGCCCGGCCGCTGCCGGGAGGTGCGGGGCATCGGGCACCTGGACAAGGTAATCGATGTCAACCAGTCCCCCATCGGGCGCACCCCCCGCTCCAACCCGGCCACTTACACAGGCGTTTTTAACGACATCCGCGACCTTTTTGCCCAGACCCCCGAGTCGAAGATGCGCGGCTACAAGCCGGGACGCTTCAGCTTCAACGTCAAGGGAGGGCGCTGCGAAGCCTGCCAGGGTGACGGCATCATCAAAATCGAGATGCACTTTTTGCCGGATGTCTATGTGCCCTGCGAGGTCTGCAAGGGCCGGCGCTACAACCGGGAAACCCTGGAGGTCCGCTACAAGGGCAAAAATATTGCCGATGTACTGGATATGACCGTGGAGCAGGCGGTGGAATTTTTCCTCCACATTCCCCGGATCCACCGCAAGTTGAACACCCTCTACGATGTGGGCCTGGGCTATATCCGCCTGGGACAGCCCGCCACCACCCTGTCCGGCGGCGAGGCCCAGCGGGTGAAGCTGGCCACGGAGCTGTCCCGGCGCTCCAACGGAAAGACCTTCTACATCCTGGACGAGCCCACCACCGGCCTGCACGCCGCCGACATCGACCGGCTGCTGAAGGTGCTGCACCGGCTGGTGGAAGCCGGGGACACGGTTGTGGTCATTGAACACAATCTGGATGTGATCAAGACAGCCGACTATATCATCGACCTGGGCCCGGAGGGCGGGGACAGGGGAGGGGAAGTGGTTGCCGCCGGCACCCCGGAAGAAATTGCGGCATTTCCCGGCTCTTACACCGGTCAGTTTTTAAGGAAGGCCCTGGAGAAGGACCTGCGCGCCGGTGACAGGGAAAAATAAAAAGCCCCGGGGGACTGTTACCCGGCATTTATGCCGGAGAGCGAAACCTCTTCCTTCAATACGTCCAGGTCAAAGCGCAGCTTACCATATTCCCTGGCGACGAGGTCAAACCAGATTTCATTTTTACGGGTGCTTAGGCTGCTTTTTCCCCAGGCTGTTCGACCTTTGTTTCCAGCCGGCCAATTCTGGCGTCCAGCTGCTCTAACTTGACTTCAAGTGAGTCAAGCCGGTTTTCTACTTCAACAAGTTCAGCTTTAATAGTGCTGCTCTCTTTTACAGCTGCAAAAAGAATTTTTGTGTCTTCGGCCATTTTGTTTTCAATTTCGGTCAGGCGCCTGTCAAAACGCTCCTCAAAGGTTCTCTGACCTTCAAGATTAGCCTTGACCAGTGACTTGATTTCTTCAAGAAGAGGCATATACTGTTTCTCCATCCGGATACTTTCTTTTATAGCATATAATGTTAAATGCTTCCCGGCAAGAATATTATTTCTTGTTAGTCAAAGAAGGCAGTGGGTAAAGATGCAGCTTGAAGAAAAATTGAAGCACCTCCCCGCCAAACCCGGGGTCTATCTCTACCGGGACGGAGCCGGAAAGATCCTCTATGTGGGGAAAGCCGTATCCTTAAAAAGCCGGGTCCGCTCCTATTTCCAGCCCGGGGCGCAGCTGCCGCCCAAAACCAGGGTCCTGGTGGACAGGGTGGCCGACCTGGACTATATCGTCACGGATTCGGAAGTGGAGGCCTTGATTTTAGAGCAGAACCTGATCAAGGAGCACCGGCCCCGCTATAACGTCCTGCTCAAAGACGACAAGAGCTACCCTTACCTGAAAGTTACCCTGGGGGATGATTTCCCCAGGGTGATGATCACCCGCCGCCACATCAAGGACGGTTCCAGGTACTTCGGACCCTATACCCGGGTGGGCGCAGTGAACGAGACCTTGCGCCTGCTGAAAAAGCTTTTCCCCTTCCGCTCCTGCAGGAAGAAGGAGCCGGAAAAACGGGAGCGGCCCTGCTTGAACCACCATATCCAGCGCTGTCTGGGGCCGTGCTGCGGCCTGGTGGACAGGGAAAAATACCGGGCTATGATCCGGGAGGTCTGCCTGTTCCTGGAGGGAAGGCAGGAGGACCTGGTCCGGCAGTTGACAGCCAGGATGGAGGAGGCTGCGGAAAAGCTGGATTTTGAACAGGCCGCCCGGCTCCGGGACCAGATCCGGGCCGTCGGCGAGGTGGTAGAGAAGCAGAAGATCATTTCCGGAGGTTTTGAAGACCAGGATGTGGCGGCCCTGGCCGAAACCTTCGACGAGGCCTGTGTGATGCTGTTCCTGATCCGGGGGGGCAAGCTGATCGGCAGGGAGCACTTCACGCTGAAGGGAACCGAGGGGCTGAGCCGCTCCGAGATTATCACCGCCTTTGTCAAGCAGTATTATAACGATGCCGAGTTGATCCCGGGAGAAATCCTCATCTCCGAGGATACCGGGGAGGAGAAGCCGGTCATAGAGGCCTGGCTTTCCGGCAAGAGGGGGGCCAAAGTCGCCCTGAAGACACCCAGGCGCGGCGAAAAGAAAAAGCTGGTGGAAATGGCGGCCCGCAATGCCCTCCTGGCCCTGGAGCAGGTCCGTTCGGAGAAGGCGGCGGAGCGTGACGAAATTGCCGGGGCGCTGGCCGAACTGGCCCGGGGGCTGGACCTGGAGCAGCCTCCCCGGCGGCTGGAATGCTACGACATCTCCAATACCCAGGGGGCCGAGAGCGTGGCCTCGATGGTGGTTTTTGAGGAAGGCAGGCCGGCCAGAGACCAGTACCGCCGGTTTAAAATCCGCACCGTGGAGGGGCCGGACGACTTTGCCTCCCTGCAGGAGGTGCTGCGCCGCCGCTTCACCCGGGCTGTGGAAGAGCGGGAGTTGTTGAAGACCGGGAGGCTTTCCAGCAAGGAGGCCCGCTTTTACCTGCTTCCGGACCTGGTCATTATAGACGGCGGCAAGGGTCAGCTGTCCGCTGCCCGGCACGTCATGCGTGAATTGGGTTTTGACCGGATCCCGGCCTTCGGCCTGGCCAAGGAGGAGGAACACCTTTTTGCCGAAGGCCGGCCCGATCCCATTATCCTGCCCGCGGGCTCCCGGGCGCTCCACCTGCTGCAGCGCCTGCGCGACGAGGCCCACCGCTTTGCCCTGGCCTATCACCGCAAGCTCCGGGGCAAGGCCGGGCTGAAGTCCCTGCTGGACGAGGTGGAGGGCATCGGGGAGGTTCGCCGCCGGGAGTTGCTGAAAGCCTTCGGCACCCTGGCCGAAATTGAAAAAGCATCCCCCGGGGAGCTGGCCGCCGTCAAGGGCATGAACAAAAAGGCAGCCCGGGCCGTCTATGATTTTTTCCACCGGTCCTGACAAAAGGGTTTGCTTCAATCAATTCTCCAATCGCTTGGGACCGGGCAATACCCTGTGGCGAAACTGCTTTAAGGGAAACGAGGAGGGTTTTGAATGCAAAAACTGTACAGGCTAATGGAAACACTGATCCAAAAAGAAGAGAGTTTTGCCGTAGCCACCATATTTGACAAAACCGGTTCCGCGCCACGCACCGCCGGGGCAAAAATGGTGGTGCGGGCCGATGGCTCCACTGCGGGTACCATCGGGGGAGGACGCCTGGAAGCGGAGGCTATAAATCTTGCCGGAGAGGCGCTGCGCTTAAAGCAAACCATGCTGCAGTCCTTTGATCTGACCAGCAGGGATGTATCCGGGATGGATATGATCTGCGGCGGCAAAGGTGAAATTCTGATCGACTACATCGACGCCGGCGATGAAAACAACCGGATGGTCTATCAGGCAGCGGCAGGGGTCCTGAAACGGCGGGAGAAGGCCTGGTTAATCACCATTCTGGACAGCATTCCCGGCGCCGCCGGACTGGCAAGGCAGCAGTGCCTGGTGAAGCCTGACGGAACCCTTACCGGTAAGATTGACTGTGATCCTTACCTCCTGGAAAAGCTGATTACCGGGCCGGCTAAAATATCTATCCACGCAGAAGCTTTTGGTAAGCAGCGCTTTTTGGTTGAACCCCTGCGCCAGGGCGGAACGGTTTATATTTTCGGCGCAGGCCACGTATCGCAAAGGATCGCCGCTTTAAGTGAGAATGTTGGTTTCAGAACAGTGGTACTGGATGACCGTGCGGATTACGCCAACCGGGAGCGGTTCCCGGAACCTGTAGAGATCATGGTCATTGATTCTTTCCGCAAACTGCCGGAACTGTATATCGACGAAGATAGTTACCTTGTCATTGTGACCAGGGGCCACCTTTACGATAAAGTTGTCCTGGAACAGGTGCTGCGGAGCGGGGCCGGGTACATCGGCATGATCGGCAGCCGGAGCAAAAGGGATTTGACCTTCGAGGAACTGGTCAGGCAGGGGTTCAGGAAGGAGGAGTTGGACCGGGTCTATGCGCCCATCGGGATTAACATTGGTGCGGAAGCTCCCGAAGAGCTGGCAGTGAGTAATGTGGGCGAGCTGATCATGGTGAGAGCCCGGCGGGAACAGAGAAAAGAAAAAGAAAGCAGTAGCAGCCGGGAATCTTGTTGTACCATACTAAATCCTGATAGATAATTTGTTCCGGAGAAATATTGTTCCGGTTAATCATAGAAAAGGCGCAAGAACCTGCTCAAGAGACCCATTCTTCTGTATGGTTGTTATGTTTCAGCCGGGTATCGGTGCGTGGAGGAAGTGATGTTTTTAAAGCGGTCTTCCCGGGGGCGGAGAGCCATTTCACCGGTTGTTTCTGGCATGATTTGAGAAAAATGTGTATAATTATAAAAATGCTCATCTATTAAATACTATTAAATACTTTGTGGATAATAAGCAAAGCGGAGGTTTTATGACAAAAATCAAGCTGGTTGCCGTTGACCTTGACGACACGCTGCTTTCCCGGGACCTCCAGATTACCGGCCGGGTCAGGGAAGCCGTTTCGGCGGTACGCGCCGCCGGCGTTCATTTTACCATTTCCACCGGACGTATGTATCTATCGGCTGCAAGATTTGCCCGGGAACTGGGCCTGGATGTCCCGCTGATTACCTACCAGGGTGCCCTGGTGAAGAACGCCTGCTCCGGTGAGGTTTTGGTGTACCGGCCGCTGCCCCTGGTTTACGCCCGGGAAATCATTGCCCGGGTCCACCAGCTGGGCTACCACCTCAACGGCTACCTGGAGGACGACCGGCTGCTGGTTGAAAGGGATACCCCGGAAGGCCGGAGCTATGCCTCCTTTGCCGGGGTGGAGGCGGAGCTGGTGGGAGATTTTTTAGAATACCTGGACCGCGATCCCCTCAAGGTGCTGGCCATCGCCGGGGAACAGCAACTGGATCGCCTCCGGGAAGAGCTGGTACCGCTCTACAGGGGAAAGGTGCACGTTTCCAAATCCAAGCCGCATTTTCTGGAGTTTTCCCACCCCCGGGCCACCAAGGGGGACGCCCTGGCCTACCTGGCGGGTCTCTACGGAATTAAGAGGGAAGAAACCATGGCCGTGGGGGACAGCTATAACGACCTGGAAATGCTGGAGTATGCCGGGCTCGGCGTGGTGGTGGCCAATGCCCGGGAGGAAATCAAGAAAAGGGCGGACTACGTAACGGAAGCCTCCTATGGAGATGGCGTGGTGGAAGCCCTGGAAAAGTTTGTGCTGGGAGGTGCGGTTGCCTGATCCGCCGCCCGGCATAAAAAATAAACATGGCAAGAAGGGTTTGCGGGGTTGACTTTGACAGTGCTTTCCGAGGGCTGAGCCCCGGGCATGTTTTTGAACAGAGTACGATTCCCTTGAGCATAGGGAGGTTATTGATATGTCCGATTTCTGCGTAGCCGGCGTGGACCTGGGGGGGACCAAGATTTATACGGTCCTGGCATCTTCCCGGGGCGAGGTGCTGGCTGAACAAAAAATTCCCACCGAAGCGGAAAAGGGTCCGCAGCACGTGATTGCCCGGATTCTGGAGAGCGTGGAGCAAGTCCGAAAGGCTGCCTTCCCTGCTTCCCGCCGGCTGCGGGCCCTGACTCTGGGCGCCCCGGGCCCCCTGGACACCTCCAGGGGGATCATTCATTTTGCCCCCAATTTAAACTGGCACAATTTACCCATAGGGGAGATCCTCCAGGAGAAGACAGGGGTCCGCGTCCTGCTGGATAACGACGCCAACCTGGCCGCCCTGGGGGAGCACTTTTACGGAGCCGGCCGGGGCGCCGAAAACATGGTCTTCATCACTGTCAGCACCGGAGTCGGCGGGGGGCTGATCCTGGGGGGAAGACTTTACCGGGGGGCAGCGGACGGCGCTGGTGAAATCGGCCACATGACCGTTCTGCCCGACGGGCCCCGCTGCAGCTGCGGCAACCGGGGCTGCCTGGAGGCCCTGGCCTCCGGCACGGCTATTGCCAGGAAGGCCGGGGAACTGGCGGCCTGCGGCGGCGGCCGGGGGATCCTGGCGGCGGCGGGGGGAGACCCCGGGAAGATCAGCGCTGTCGCGGTGGCGGCGGCGGCAGCCGAAGGTGACCCCGGGGCGGTTGCCGTCATTGAGGAGGCCGCCGGTTATCTGGGAATCGGCGTGGCCAACCTGGTCAACCTGCTGAACCCATCCCTTGTCGTCCTGGGCGGCGGAGTCATGGCGGCAGGAGAACTGATCTGGGAAGGAGTACGGCGGGAAGTCCGGGCCAGATCCCTGGCGGCTGCCCGGCAAAAGCTGCGCCTGGCCCCGGCTGAGCTGGGCGGCAGGGCCGGGGCCATGGGCGCCGTGGCCCTGGCCCTGCAGAGGGTAAATCCCCTGGAATAAAAGGCCCCTGTTGAGACTATGCTAGTGGAAAGAGGTGTAAGATGTTAAATTACGGTAAAAGCCACTGGCGCACCCTGGAGTCCGGCCTGCAAAAGGAATGGCTGGCTACCAACGGCATCGGCGGCTACGCTTCCAGCACTCTGATCAACCTCAACAGCCGTAAGTACCACGGCCTGCTGGTGGCTGCCCACAATCCCCCGGGCCGGCGGCTACTGCACCTGGCCAAGCTGGACGAGCGCTTCCGGGCGGGCTCCTGCACCTTTAACCTGGCCGCCAACGAAAACAGGTCCGGCTTCAGGGAAACCGGCTTCATCCACCTCCAGCGGGTCCAGGTGGAGCCCTTTCCAACCTTTACATACAGCTTCAAAGACATATCCCTGGACAAGACCGTTTTCCTGGTGCACGGCGAAAACAGCACGGTGATCCTCTACCGGGTCTACAACGGGACTGCACCGGCCGTGCTGAGCCTGGTTCCCCTGGTCAACGGCCGCGGCCACCACTGCGTCACGCGCCGGGATGAGCTTCAATTCAAGCAAAAGGCTGTCCCCGGCGGCGTTTCTATTGCTGTTGCCGGGGGGGAGGACCTGCCGGACCTGCTGCTCACCTGCAGCGCCGGCACCTTTATACCCGGCGGGAGCTGGTACGAGGGGATGTTCTACAGGGCGGAAAAGGAGCGGGGCGAGAACGACCGGGAAGACCACTACGTGCCCGGACGCTTTGAGGTTCCCATCGCTTCAGGAGAAGTCAAAACCTTTGCGGTCTTTGCCACCGTTGAGGAAAGCTGCCGGACAGCCGGTCTTGACCCCCTGGATTTACTGGAAAAAGAGCGGGCCCGGCTCCGCAAACTGGAGGAGCAGGCCGCCTGCCCGGACAGCTTTGCCTGCCGCCTGGTGCGGGCTGCGGACGCCTTCATTGTGCAACGCCGGTCCACCGGGAAAAAAACCGTCACCGCCGGCTATCCCTGGTTTGCCGACTGGGGCCGGGACGCCATGATTTCCCTGCCCGGGCTCACCCTGGTAACCCGGCGTTTTCAGGAGGCCCGGGAAATCCTGCTGACCTTCGCGGAACACAGCCGACGGGGGCTGTTGCCCAATGCTTTTTTTGACGGGGCCAGGGTTCCGGTTTACAATACCGTGGACGCTTCTCTCTGGTTTATTCACGCTGCCCAGCGCTACCTGGCCTACACCGGCGACCTGGATTTTGTGCGGGAGCGCCTGTATCCGGTAATCAAGGAGATCGTCCGCTGGTATGCTGAAGGCACCGATTACAACACCGGCATGGCTGAAGACGGCCTGATCAGCGCCGGCTCCCCGGAGGTCCAGTTGACCTGGATGGACGCCAGGGTGGATCAGTGGGTGGTGACGCCGCGCCACGGCAAGGCTGTGGAAATCAATGCCCTGTGGTATAACGCCCTCTGCATCCTGGAAAAGCTCAGCCGTCTCTGCGGGGAGGAGTTTCCCGGCCCGGTCCGGCCGGGGTTGGTGAAGGACAGCTTTTTGCAACAATTCTGGGACGAAAAAAGGGGCTGCCTGTATGACGTGGTTTCTCCGGAGGGGGTGGACTCCAGGGTCCGGCCCAACCAGCTGCTGGCGGTGAGCCTCCCCCATACCATGCTCAGCCGGGAGCAGGGGCTCCGGGTGGTGGGCAAGGTCTGGCGGGAGCTCTACGTAACTTACGGGCTCCGCAGCCTCTCCCCATCTGACGGGGAGTACCGGGGCATTTACACCGGGGATCGCTTCCAGCGGGATGGCGCCTACCACCAGGGGACGGCCTGGGGCTGGCTGATGGGGCCCTTTATCACCGCCATCCGGCGGGTGCACGGCTACAGCCCGGCCAGCCGGGAAACTGCCTTAAGGTTAATCCGGCCTTTCCGCGATCAGCTGCGCGACCACGGCGCCGGCTATATCTCAGAGATTTTCGACGGCGACGAGCCGGCCCTTCCCAGGGGCTGCATCGCCCAGGCCTGGAGCGTGGCCGAGGTGCTGCGGGCCTACCTGGAAGATGTGCTGGAAATGGGCCCGCCCGGGGATCCGGCGACATTATAGCAGCCGGCGTTGGAACAGAAATTGAATGATCATCCGTTAATGATTTGTTGTTGATTGTTATTGCTGAAAGAACGCAAAAGTATTGATAAACCTCTATTAAAGGAGGAAAAGCCAATTATGAATGCTGTAAAGGATTTAAACTGCCCGGAGGAACTTTGCAAGCTGGATACAACGGGCATGTTCGAAGCTCTGATGGGTTTGCCCGCCCAGTGCGGCCAGGCCTGCTGGGATCTGGCCGGGCATGTGGAACTGCCGGAAATTGAGGCCGTTTCCAATATCGTTGTGACCGGACTGGGGGGCTCGGCCATCGGGGGGGACCTACTCAGGGTCTACACCGCCGGCAGAATGGCTGTACCCGTAATCGTCAACCGGGACTACGTCCTGCCGGAGTTTGTAGGTCCCGATACCCTGGTCTTCGCCGTCAGCTATTCCGGAAACACCGAAGAAACCTTGAGCGCTTACGAAGAAGCCCGCTTAAGGGGCGCCTCCGTAGTTGCCGTAACCACCGGCGGCAGGCTGGGTGAGTTGGCCGGCCGGGACGGTGTGCCGCTGATTGGGGTTCCCGGCGGTATTTCCCCCCGGGCAGCCACCGGCTTTTTGTTTATCCCAACCCTAAGGGTTTTGCAAAGGCTGGGACTGCTGCCGGACAACGTGGACGAGATTTCGGAAATGATCGACTATATCCGGATTTTGCAGGGAAAGCTGGCTCCGGAAGCCCCCGAGGAGGAAAACCAGGCCAAGCAGCTGGCCCAAAAGCTTTTTAACCGGATCCCGGTAATCTGGGGTTCCAGCGGCACAACCGAGGTTGTGGCCCAGCGCTGGAAGGGCCAGATCAACGAAAACGCCAAGGCCCCTGCTTACTGGAACGTGCTGCCGGAATTGAACCATAACGAAATTGTGGGCTTCCAGTTTCCCAAAGAGCTGTTAAAAAAGCTCCACGTGGTGATTCTGCGGGATGAGCGGGATCACCCCCGGGTGCACAAGCGCATCGAGATCACCAGGGAAGTAATCCGGGATGTTGTGGACGGCTGTACCGAGGTCTGGGCCTCCGGTGAAGGCGTCCTCTCCAGGCTCTTTTCCCTGATTTACACCGGTGATTACACCAGCGTCTATCTGGCGGCCCTGTACGGTATTGACCCGGGTCCGGTCAAGGTGATCGACTATCTCAAAAGGGAGCTGCGGGACGATTAAGTTTTTTGCCGACTACCACACCCACACAAGATACAGCGACGGCCGGGGTACCCCGGCTCAGAATATAGAAGCGGCCGCCCGGCGGGGCCTGCGGGAAGTAGCCATCACCGACCACGGTCCCAGGAGCATCGGCACGGGTGTGGCGGATGCCGGAACATTTTTGGTAATTAAGGAAGAGGTGGCCGCCCTGGCTCCCCGCTTTCCGGAGCTCAAGCTCCTGGTGGGGTCCGAGGCAGCAGTAATCAGCCGGGACGGCCGCCTGGACCTGCCCCGGGAAATTATCGACCGGCTGGATTTGCTGATTGCCGGGCTGCATCCCTACTATATTCCGGAAAGCCCCGGGGACGCCCTGTACTATACCCTGCCCAATCTGGCGGCCAGGTTCTCCGGGAGCCTCCGGGAAAAAATGCGCTGCACCAACACCAAAGCCCTGATTGAGACCATCCACAGTTACCCGGTGGATTTTATCAGCCACCCGGACCTGATGGCTCCGGTGGACCTGGATGAACTGGCCCGGGCCTGCGCCGGTACCGAAACCGCACTTGAAGTTAACACGGGACACAATTATAATAAAGAAGGAATCGTCCGGGCCGCCGCCCGCCACGGGGCCGGGCTGGTGGTCAACAGCGACGCCCACTATCCGGAAATGGTGGGAAGACTGGATGCCGGGGCGGAACTGCTGGACCGGCTGGGGTTTCCCGCAGAGCAGGTCATTAACGCCCTGTTTTGAATTCCACATGTTGTAAAGGGGGGTCAGCAAAATCATTATGCCGAAACTTGTGATAGTCACCGGCCTTTCCGGCGCCGGAAAAACCCAGGCAATGCGCTGTCTCGAAGATCTGGGTTTTTTCTGCGTGGACAACCTGCCCCCAACCTTAATTCCTAAATTCGCCGAACTTTGTGCACAGGCTGCCAGTAAGATTAATAAAATAGCATTAGCAGTTGATATCCGGGGCGGGGAATTTTTCAACACCCTTTTTGAAGTTCTCCATCAGATTGACCTGCAGGGAACCGGGTACGAGATCCTCTTCCTCGAAGCGTCCGATGAAACCCTGGTGAGGAGATACAAAGAGTCCAGAAGGCGCCATCCCTTAAGTTCCCACGGGGAGATCCTGGAAGTAATCCGGGAAGAGCGAAGCCGCCTTCAGGACTTGAGAGGCAAGGCGAACAAGATCATCGACACATCCAACATGGCCGTTCAGCAGTTAAAAGAAGAGATTGCTGCTATTTACGCAGGCAACGCGAATAACTCCAGACTGCACATCACGGTCATTTCTTTTGGCTACAAATATGGTATACCCCTGGACTCCGACCTGGTCTTTGATGTTCGCTTCCTGCCCAATCCCCACTACGACCCGGCCCTGCGACCCTTGAGCGGCAATGAGAGGCCAATCCGGGACTATGTTTTCGGCTCCCCGCCAACGGAAGAATTTATGGAAAAATTTCAGGACTTTATTGAGTTCTTAATTCCCCAGTACATTAAAGAAGGAAAAACCACCCTGATGATTGCCATCGGCTGCACCGGAGGCATGCACCGTTCCGTTGTCCTGGCCAACCGCCTGGGGGAGATTCTGGAAAGCAAGGACCTGCCTGTAACGGTTCGCCACCGGGACATTAAAAAAAATAGGGGTTGAAAATGTTGGATCTGCTGAAATGGCTCTATCCGGGCATGCGCGTGAAGCGCTGGCTGTTTCTGGCGTTGTCCGGGTTGCTCCTGGCGGCTCTGGGCGTGGACCTGATTATGGAGGGCAACTTATTCGGGTATCTGGCCCGGCCCATTCACCACCTGGAGTTCATGCTCCTGGACCAGGAGCTCCACCGGACAGCCGGCTTTTTTCTTCTTGTCTCAGGACTGGTTGTGATGGCCCTGGGATTCCTGAAGTCCTTTCACTCCGTGGCTGGTGTGCTGGCCCCGGATCAGGAAGGCAGAATGGCTGATATTATCTACACCAGGCACAGCTTGCGGCGCGGCCCCAAGATTGTTGTGATTGGCGGCGGCACCGGCCTGTCGGTGCTCCTGAGGGGATTGAAAGAATATACCAGCAACCTGACCGCCATTGTGTCGGTGGCCGATGACGGGGGCAGTTCCGGCCGCCTCAGGGGCGATCTGGGGATGCTCCCCCCGGGGGATATCCGCAACTGCCTGGTTGCCCTGGCTGATAAAGAGCCCCTGATGGAAGAGCTTCTCCAGTACCGTTTTAAAACAGGGGAGCTGGCAGGTCACTCCCTGGGCAACCTGCTCCTGGCGGCTTTAACCAGCATGACCGGCAGCTTTGACCATGCGGTACGGGGTTTGAGCAAGGTTCTGGCCATCCGCGGCCAGGTGCTGCCGGTAACGCTGTCCGATGTCACTCTCTGCGCCGAACTAGGGGACGGGACGGTGGTGCAGGGTCAGTCCCAGATTTCCCACAGCCCGGGCCGGATTCAAAGGGTGTTTTTGAAACCCTCCCGCTGCCTGCCGCTGGCTGAAGCCCTGCTTGCCATCCGGGCTGCTGATGCTGTTGTGCTCGGGCCGGGCAGCCTTTACACCAGCATTATTCCCAATCTCCTGGTGAAGGGGATTCCGGAGGCGCTGGCCAAAACTCCGGCCCCCAAAATTTATATCTGCAACGTGATGACCCAGCCGGGTGAGACGGATGGTTATACCGCCTCCGGTCACCTGGAAGCCCTTGTTGCTCACGGCGGCACGACAATTGATTATGCAGTTGTCAATACCGGGCCGGTTCCCCCCAGACTGCGGGTTCGCTACCTGCAAATGGGAGCAAATCCCGTGGCGGCGGACATTGAAGAAATAGAAAAAATGGGCATCCAGGCCGTGGAAGGGGACCTTGTGCACCAGACCGATGTGGTGCGGCACCATCCCGATAAGCTGGCCCAGGCGGTTTTGCGCCTCACCTTTGCGGACAGGGGGCGGCACAACAGGGTCCGTTACTTGAATGAACGGCGCCGGGACAGTAAGGGTAAAGAACTTTTCAGGGCTGAGATTTAGAGGGTTCCAGCGACATTATCTGCGGCATTAAAACAGTTTTTTTGATGAAATTTCTAATTCAGTGTCTTGTTACCGTTAAAGGCAATTGAAAAGTGTAAAAAAATTAAATCAAAAAAGACGGCGAGCTAGTCCCGCTGTCTTTTTACTGGTATAATATATGCAAGAGGAAAGAGGGGAAGATGGCTTGTCCTTTTCGGCGGTAACTAAAAATGAGCTGGCGCGGGTTTCAGGGCAGCGGCCCTGCTGCCGCCTGGCGGAACTTGCGGCCCTGATTAAAATGGACGGGACTATCCAGATCAGCGGCTCACGCCAGATTTCCCTGAGCATTATAAACGAAAACGCCGCAGTAGCCAGAAAAATTTTTTCCCTGATCAAAACTCTGTTTGGGCTTCAAACAGAGGTTCTGGTACAGCGCAAGACGCAGCTCAAAAAAAATAACGTTTACTGGGTGCGCATCCTCCCCCAGCCGGGCATGGGCGAAATTCTCCGGCGCCTGGGGATGCTGGACGCCGCGGGAAGGCTGAGCAGTATTGCTGTAAGGGACGAGCTGGTCCGCCGGGAATGCTGCCGCCGGGCCTACCTGAGAGGGGTTTTTTTGGGCGGGGGTTCCGTGAACAGTCCCGAAGGCAATTATCATCTGGAAATAATTACGGGCAACGAGAGCTTTGCCCGGTATATTGAAAAAATGATGCAAAAAATGCATCTGCCTGCCAGAGTCAGCAGGCGGAAAAACTGGTTTGTTGTATACCTCAAAGAAAGCGAGCAAATCAGCGATTTTTTAAATATTGTAGGGGCCCACTCCGCACTGCTCAATTTTGAAAACGCCAGGATTTATAAAGATATGCGCAACCAGGTCAACCGCCTGGTCAACTGCGAGACAGCCAACCTGAATAAAACAGTCAATGCCGCAGTGCGGCATCTGGAAAATATTGAACTGATCAGGGATACCGTGGGTTTGGAGCAAATTCCGGAATCCCTGCGGGAAATAGCAGTGCTCCGGATCAAGTATCCCGATGCCAGCCTGAAGGAACTGGGAGATTTGATTCAGCCCAGACTGGGTAAATCCGGGGTCAACCACCGCTTGAGAAAGATCGAAGAAATTGCCGATCAAATCCGGAGCAAGCAAGGATGAGAAAATACAAATCGTTCCCTTCTCCCGGTGAAAAAAACTCGATGCAGTATTCATTCAGCTTGGTAAGCCTCCCCAGGGTTGCCTTTCATTTCTTAATTATTACCTTTTGCCGTTACCTTCCCTTTTTAGAATTTAAAAACCTGTTATACCGTCACTTTTTGGGTATGAAGGTGGGCAGGAATGTGTCAGTGGGCCTGATGGCCATGTTTGATGTCTTTTTCCCGCAGCTCATCTCCATCGGGGACAATACTATCATCGGCTACAACGTGACGGTTCTGACTCACGAATTCCTGGTGCGGGAGTACCACAAAGGCCCCGTTGAGATTGGCGCGGGGGTTTTGATTGGTTCCAATGCCACCATCCTGCCGGGAGTCCGGATCGGTGACGGGGCTGTTGTAGGGGCCGGTTCCCTGGTCAACCGGGATATCCCCCCGGGGGCTCTGGCGGCTGGTGTTCCTGCCAGGATCAGGCGCCGGGAAGTGGGCGCCGGGCGTCCGGAAGCCGGTGCGGATTCCGGGACCGGTTCCCCCGAAATGACTGTTTAAAACTACCAACTTAAAAAGGACGTCTTTCTCTTGGCTCAAGTGCTCAGGCTCTGGCAGGACTTCTGGGACAATCCCCGGCAGGGGCGCTTTATGATCCCCCTTGTGATTATTAATGCGGTTGGCTCTGCTTATGGTTATTACTGGTACCGTGAACAGCTTGCCCGCACACCGTATTATTACTGGCCTTTTGTCCCGGACAGTCCGCTGTCTACTACCCTTTTTGCCCTGGCGCTGCTGCTCAGCCTGGCCGGTACGGGCAGGCTTCTGTTTCAGACCGTGGCTCTGACAGCTTCCATCAAGTATGGAATCTGGGCGGTCGTAATGATTTCTCATTACTGGCTCCAGGGCGGCCCGCTGGAGTTTACCGAAGGAATGCTCTGGGTGTCCCATCTTGGTATGGCCCTGCAGGGATTTATCTATCTTAAAACACTCCAGCCTGGTCACGGGGTTATTATGTTCACTGCTTGCTGGATGATCCTTAACGACCTCATGGATTACGGACTGGGGCTGCACCCGGATCTGTTTGCAGCCGGTCAGACGGGGCTGGCTCTGATAACCGCTGCGGGTCTTTCCCTGACAATCACTGTGGTAATGGCCCTGCGCAGGCGGTTCAAGGCAGGGCCGGAGGGGAACGGGGCAGCCGGTTAAGCCGGTATGGAATAAAGATAATGATCTTCGCAAAAATTTGGACCAGCACCCGGGCTGATCAGGAATGAAACAATTACCTGGCGAATATCTCTTGGATCAGGACGAGCAGGCAGGAAAACGCCAGGTCCTTAGAGAATTAAAAATATAACGAATATTGTCATTTCTTCTGAGGAGTGAAAAACGCAATGCGAATGGGTTATGGGCTTAATGTTGAACAAACTCAAAAGTTAATCATGACCCCCGAATTGCGCCAGGCCATTACTGTTTTGCAGCTTTCTGCGCTTGAACTCTCCATGTATATTGAACAACAGCTTGAGGAAAACCCCTTGCTGGAGTTGAGGGAAGACGAGGTCGAAAGAGGGGAAGAGGCCGGGATTGGAGATGAACAAAATACGGCCGGTGATGAAGATACGGACAGAAAAGAATATGATCTGGACTGGGAAGAGTATTTTCAGGACAGCAGCGATCTCGGGGTAGTCCGCCAGGAAAGGATTCAGGAGCAGGAAGATTACAGTTACGAGAATTTCCTGTCGCAGTCGTTGACGCTTTCCGAGCACCTTTTATTTCAGTTGAACCTGACCCCCTGCAATGATGCAGACCGGTTAATCGGCGAATATATTATTGGTAACCTTGATGAACATGGATACCTGCGGATATCCCTGGAGGAAGTAGCTTTGCGTCTTGGTGTGAGCGAGTCCAGTGTTAATGATATGCTTAGTGTGATCCAGGGCTTTGACCCGCCCGGGGTCGGGGCCAGGAACCTGGAGGAATGCCTTTTAATTCAGGTTAAGCAGTTGGGAATTAAAGATATCGTACTGGAAAGTCTGATTAAAAACTACCTGGTGGATCTGTCCAAGGGTAAGTTGAACCGGATTGCCCAGGAACTGGGTATAACTGTCCAGACTGTCCAGCAGGCAGCTGATCTCTTAAAAACTCTTGATCCCAAACCTGGCCGTAATTTTTCGAATTTGCACAGTACCCGCTATATAATTCCGGATATTATTCTGGAAAAGGTAGAGGGTGAATATGTTATACTGGTGAACGATGTGGCTATTCCACGTATTACCATAAATGCGACCTACCGCTCCGTGCTCTCCAAGGATAAAAACCATGACTCCAGGACCCGCCGCTTTGTGGAAAGCAAGTTGAATGCAGCGGCCTGGTTAATCAGAAGTATTGAACAGAGAAGACTGACCCTGTACAAGGTCGCCAACTGCCTGGTTGAACTGCAAAGGGACTTTTTGGATCGGGGTGTGAAATACCTAAAACCGCTGAACCTGAAGAAGGTGGCCGGGATGGTGGGCCTGCACGAGTCCACTGTCAGCAGGGCTACTTCAAACAAATACATTCAGACTCCCCAGGGTGTTTTCGAGATGAAATATTTCTTTTCCACGGGTTTAAGCAACTCGGCCGGAACCACCACTTCATCTGAAAGCATTAAAAAAATGCTTCAGGAGATCGTGGCCCGGGAGGACGCCAGGTCTCCGCTGAACGATCAACAAATTTCTGAAATGTTCCGGAGGCGCGGAATTACCATATCCAGACGTACTGTGGCCAAGTACCGGGATGAACTGGGAATCGCCGCCATCCGCAAAAGAAAAAGATATTAGGAAAAACCACACACTACGGGGGGTACTGACAACAAGTTGGTACCCTGTAATTCTGTTAAATATTTTTAAATTGGAAGGAACTTATCAACATATAGAGAATTAAAGTATATACTATTTCATAGAATGTGGTTAATTAGGTATACTAATGAAAGGAGCGGGTAGTACTAATGGGGTGAAAATAGGGATTAATGGTCTCGGAAGAATAGGCCGTGACGTCCTGAGATGCGCTTTAAAACGACCGGACATAGAGGTTATGGCTGTCAATCATAAGTCCCGGAGAATTGCGGTAACCGATACCTATGCCCAATCTGTGGCCCACATGCTGAAGTACGATTCCATTCACGGCACATTTGACGCAGAGGTCAGTGCCCGGGACAACCGTGCAATTGTGGTTGACGGTCATGAAGTCCTGCTGCTGGCTGAAGGCGATCCCACGCTATTACCCTGGAAAGAGCTTGGAGTCGAATTTGTGGTGGAGTCCACGGGAAGGTTCAACAATAAAGATGACGCGGCCAAGCACATCCAGGCCGGCGCCCGGAAAGTTGTTTTGAGCGCTCCGGCCAAGGGCGAGTGCATGACTGTAGTAATGGGGGTAAACGAGGATCAGTATGACCCTTCCCTGCACCATGTGGTGTCAAACGCTTCCTGCACCACCAACTGCCTGGCCCCGGTTGCCAAAGTGCTCCATGAAAATTTCGGAATCGAAAAAGGGCTTATGACCACCATTCACGCCTATACCAACGACCAGCAACTCCTGGATATGCCCCACCGGGATATGCGCAGGTCCAGGGCGGCCAACCTGAACATTATCCCCACCACAACCGGGGCAGCCAAGGCTGTGGCCCTGGTGCTTCCGGAGCTGAAAGGAAAGCTGAGCGGATTTGCCATGCGGGTCCCGACGCCCAATGTTTCAGTGGTGGACCTTGTGGTGGAACTGACCAGGACCGCTTCCGCTGCTGAGATTAACCGGGCTTTTCAAGAGGCCGCGGCAGGTCCCTTAAAGGGGATCCTGGAGTATTGCGAGCTGCCCCTGGTTTCCATAGACTATAACGGCAATCCCCATTCGGCTATCATAGACGCCCTCTCCACCATGGTTATAGGCGATAATATGGCCAAAGTAATCGCCTGGTACGATAACGAGTGGGGTTATTCCCAGCGGGTGCTGGACCTGTTGATGTACATGGCCTCAAGAGAATAAGGGCAGGTTTTTAAGGACAATTTATTCCCAGGGTAAGAAAGCGCTGCGACAACATTTTTGCGCGGGCCGGGGCAACGGCGGCGGGTGAATGTTCTGGCAGCGCTTTCCAGGGATGTCCAAAAAAAGGGGTGTTTGTATATGGCCAAAAAGACAGTAAGGGAGCTTGACGTGGCGGGGAAGCGGGTACTTGTCCGGGTAGATTTTAATGTGCCCCTGAATAAGGAGAGCGGGCGGGTTTCCGACGATACCCGGATCCGGGCAGCCCTGCCCACCATCGATTATTTAATTCAACAAAAGTCAAAAGTCATACTTGTTTCACACCTCGGGCGCCCAAAGGGCAAAGTAGACGAAAAATATAAAATGGACCCCGTAGCTGCACGCCTGTCTGAACTGCTGGACAGGCCGGTGAAGAAGGTGGACGAAGCTGTGGGTGAAGTCCCCCGGTCCGCTGTTGAGCAGATGCAGGGCGGGGATGTAGTCCTCCTGGAGAATGTGCGCTTTTATCCGGAGGAAGAGAAGAACGACGAGAATTTTGCCAAAATGCTGGCAGACCTGGCTGACATTTATGTCAATGACGCTTTCGGGACTGCTCACCGGGCCCACGCCTCTACCGAGGGAGTCACTGAATTTCTGCCCGCAGTGGCAGGTTTTTTAATGGAAAAGGAACTGGACATGCTGGGCCGGCTGCTGGCAAACCCCGAGTCCCCCTTTGCAGCGATTATCGGCGGGGCTAAAGTTTCGGATAAGATCGCCGTTCTTTCAAATCTGATCGAAAAGGTGGACATCCTGATTATCGGAGGCGGGATGGCCAATACCTTTCTCAAGGCCCAGGGGTTCGATATCGGCAAGTCCCTGCTGGAGGCCGACAAACTGGAAATAGCCAGGAATTTGATGAAGAAGGCTAAAAACAGGGACGTTCAGCTGCTTCTACCCGTGGACGTAGTGGCGGCGCCCGGGGCGGCCCCCGATGCTGAGCCGTCAACAGTACCTGTGGACAAAATCCCCCCTGACTTTATGGCCCTGGATATTGGACCTGAGACCCTGGGCCATTTTGCCGCAGCCATGAAAAACGCCAGGACAGTGTTCTGGAACGGGCCCATGGGTGTTTTTGAAATGAAGCCCTTTGCGGGGGGAACCGAAGCCATCGCCCGGGAGCTGAGCCAGGTTAAAGGCATTACCGTAGTGGGCGGCGGCGACTCCGTAGCTGCTGTAAAACAGGCGGGAGTGGCCGACCAGCTCACCCATATTTCCACGGGGGGCGGCGCGGCCCTCGAGTTTCTGGAGGGAAAGGAACTTCCGGGAGTAGTGGCGCTGCTGGACAAGTAACCTCGTTTTGGGGACGGAGCCCGGCCGGGGTGCAGCTGAACTATACCCGGGCTTTGCTCCGGGCTGGTAAGGCCGGCTTGATGATTGACTTTGGCGCAGCAAGACCCCACAGGTCTGCCGGGAGGATGTTGCGTTGAGCGGGGAGGCCCGGCCTTAAGCCGGGGTTGAGCTTGAAGTACAGGTTCCAGGCCGCATTTTTTGCGAAGCGTCATCCTTTTGTTTTCCGGGCCGGTGACCGGGGGCGGGGCCGGCTGTGACAGACTTGCGGCGGGAACCTTTGAAGAAGGAAGGGGGTAAGGAGTAATGATGGAGGGCCGCAGGCCGCTCATTGCAGGAAACTGGAAAATGTTTAAAACCGTACCCGAGGCGGTTTCCTTCGTGCAGGAATTGAAACAGGCCGCAGCAGGGTTTAAAGGAGTCGAGGTGGCGGTTTGTCCTCCCTTTACCGCCCTGGTTCCGGTGGCCGCAGCCCTGCGGGGCACGGAAATAGCCGCCGGCGCCCAGGATGTCCACTGGGAGGACAGGGGAGCCTTTACCGGGGAAATTTCACCTGTGATGCTTAAAGATGCCGGCTGCCGCTACGTGATCATAGGTCACTCGGAAAGGCGGCAGTATTTCGGAGAGACCAACGAGCTGGTTAACCGCAAGATCAAGGCTGTTCTGCCGCACGGCCTGGTCCCGGTAATGTGTGTGGGAGAAAGGCTGGCGGAGCGGGAAGCGGGCGTTACCAGGCAGGTGGTGCACGACCAGACGGTGGCCGGCCTGGCAGGTCTGACACCGGAGCAGGTGGCCGGCCTGGTCATAGCCTACGAGCCGGTATGGGCTATCGGCACGGGAAAAACGGCCTCGGAAGAGGATGCCCAGCAGGTAATCGGCTACATCCGCGCGGTTGTCAGGGATTTGTACGGCAGCGAAGCTGCCGGACGGGTGCGCATCCAGTACGGCGGAAGCGTCAAACCGGGAAACACCGCCGGGTTGATGGCCATGCCGGATATTGACGGAGCCCTTGTGGGGGGCGCCAGTCTTGAAGTTGACAGTTTCCTGGGCATTATCAAAGCGGCCGCAGGCGGCAGGGCAGGAAGCCCCGGGGCCTAACCGCCGCTTAAGGCATTCTAATCGTCAGGTTTAACGGATCTGTGATGCAATTGAGGCCCGCCCATCTTTGAGCGGGAATTCCAGACAAGCACTGTTTAACGGATCTGTGATCCAATTGGAGGTACCTTTTTTGACATCAGGCAAAAAGCCCCTGGTGTTGGTCATCCTGGACGGCTGGGGTTTAAGCCCCAGGAAGGAAGGGAACGCCATGGCCCGGGCTAATCTACCCAACTATAGAATGTTTCTTATGGAATACCCCCACTGCACCCTGGCCTGTTCCGGGGAAGAGGTGGGTCTACCGGAGGGCCAGATGGGCAACTCCGAAGTGGGGCACTTGAATATCGGCGCCGGTAGGGTTGTTTACCAGGAATTGACGCGGATTACACGGGCCGTCCGGGACGGGAGCTTTTTCCGGAACGAGGTCCTGCTGGATGCGGTGAAGCACGCTAAAGAGAACAACAAGTCCCTGCACCTGATGGGACTGCTGTCGGACGGCGGCGTGCACAGCCATATCAGCCACCTCCTGGCCCTGTTGGACCTGGCGGCCGGACAAAACTTAAGCCGGGTCTTTGTCCATGCCTTTCTGGACGGGCGTGACGTACCGCCGGACAACGCCAGGGAATATTTTGAAACCCTCAGGCAAAAACTAAGTGAACTGGGGTTTGCCGTAGCTACAGTGATGGGTCGCTATTACGCCATGGACCGGGACCGGCGCTGGGACCGGACCGAACGGGCCTACAACGCCATGGTCTTCGGCGAGGGCATCCAGGCCGCTACCCCGCTGGAAGCAGTGGAACTGGGCTACGGCAGGGGAGAAACAGACGAATTTATCCAGCCCACGGTAATCATGAACAGTACAGGGGAACCGGTGGCCAGAGTTGAGGATGGGGACGCCGTAATCTTCTTCAACTTCCGGCCCGACCGCGCACGGCAGATTACCAGGGCTTTCGTGGACAGGGAATTTACCGGCTTTAGCCGGAAAACCGGTTATCCGAAAGTGCACTTCACCTGTATGACCCTTTACGACAAGATGATAGAAGCGCCGGTGGCTTTCCGGGCCCAGGCCTTGAACAACACCCTCGGGGAAGTTTTGAGCAGGCACGGCATTGCCCAGCTCCGCCTGGCCGAGACGGAAAAATACGCCCATGTCACCTTTTTTTTCAACGGGGGCGTGGAGGAGCCCAATCCCGGCGAGGATCGAGTCCTGGTGCCTTCGCCCAAAGTTTCTACATACGATCTCAAACCGGAAATGAGCGCACCCGGGGTTACCGGGAATTTTTTGGAACAGCTGAGGTTGAATAAATACGGTGTGATTATCATGAATTACGCCAATCCGGATATGGTGGGACATACCGGAGACCTGGAAGCCACAGTCCGCGCCCTGGAGACCGTGGACAGTTGCCTGGGCAAAGTTGTCCGGGCTGTGCTGGAAAGGGAGGGTACGGTCCTGATTACGGCGGACCACGGTAACGCGGACGAAATGCTGGACGAAAAGGGAGATATTTGTACCGCCCACAGCACCAACCCGGTCCCCTTTATCCTGGTCAGGCAGGACACGGCCGGCCTGTGCCTGCGGAACGGCAGTCTGGAAGACATTGCCCCCACCATCCTGGACCTGCTGAACATACCCGTGCCGGAGGAGATGACCGGAGCTTCACTGATTAAAAAGGAATCATAATTATGAAAATCAATAGACCTGGTTTAAGGCAGACAAATCGTTTTTAAGAAACAAAAGGAGGAAACAGCCTGTGTCCACTGTCATTGAAGAAATTATGGCCCGGGAAATCCTTGATTCCCGCGGCAACCCCACCATTGAAGTTGAAATCTACCTGGAAGACGGAAGCATGGGAAGGGCAGCTATTCCCTCCGGGGCGTCCACCGGTACCCGCGAGGCCGTTGAGCTGCGTGACGGCGATGAGAAGAGGTTTGCCGGCAAGGGGGTGCTGAAGGCCGTTGATAACGTCAACAACATCCTGGCCCCGGAAATCATTGGTTACGACGCCACAGACCAGATTGGCATCGACCGGGCCATGATTGAGCTGGACGGTACGCCCAACAAGAGCAAGCTGGGCGCCAACGCCATCCTGGGTGTCTCCCTGGCTGCCGCCAAAGCCGCCGCCTGGTCCCTGGGCCTGCCCCTGTACCAGTACATCGGCGGAGCCAACGCAAAGGTGCTGCCGGTGCCCATGATGAACATTTTAAATGGCGGGAAGCATGCCGACAACAATGTGGACATCCAGGAGTTTATGATTATGCCCGTGGGCGCCCGGAATTTTGCCGAGGCCTATCGTATGGGTGTTGAAATTTACCACAAGCTGAAAGGCGTGCTGAAGACGAAGGAGTTGAACACCTCCGTGGGCGACGAGGGCGGCTTTGCGCCGATGCTGGTCTCCAATGAAGAAGCCCTCATGGTTATTATGCAAGCCATCCAGGCCGCAGGCTACACTCCCGGCGAAGAAGTGGCCCTGGCCATCGACGCCGCCGCTACGGAGTTTTATAAAGACGGCAAATACGTCTTTGAGGCTGAAGGAAAAAGCCGCACCGCAGAGGAATTGATCGATTACTACACCGTGCTGGCCGGCAAATACCCCATAATTTCCATCGAAGACGGCCTGGCCGAAGACGACTGGGATGGTTGGCGGTTATTCACCGAACGTCTGGGAAAACAGCTGCAGATCGTCGGGGACGACCTCTTTGTTACCAATACGGAACTCTTGAGCCGGGGGATCAAGAACGGGGTGGCCAACTCCATTCTGATTAAACTGAACCAGATCGGCACCCTGACCGAGACCCTGGACGCCATCGAAATGGCCAAACAGGCCGGTTACACCGCCGTGGTTTCGCACCGTTCCGGCGAAACGGAGGACACCACCATCGCCGACCTGGTGGTAGCCACAAACGCGGGACAGATCAAAACCGGCGCCCCGGCGCGCACGGACCGGGTCGCCAAGTACAACCAGTTGCTCCGGATCGAGGAGGAACTGGGGGACTTGGCCGTATACAGGGGAATTAAAAGCTTTTACAACATCCCCTATTAAGGAGCACCCCGATCAATCTTTCAGCCGGTACGGTTACGGGCAGCCCTTTATTTACGGCATCCAATTGTCAGGCTAATAATCCTGTGGTATAATTGCTTCGGCACAGCCGTGCCGGGGAGGTGAGTTCGTGGAAGTTGTAAAGATTATCTTTATGGTTCTGCATGTTCTTCTTGCACTTGCCCTGATAGCCGCAGTGGTCCTGCAGTCCGGCAAGAGCGCCGGTCTTTCCGGTTCCATCGCCGGCGGGGCGGAGACATTATTCGGCGGCAAGAAAAAGGGTCTGGACGAACTGCTGGGCAAGGTTACAATTGTAGTAGCCATATTATTTGCGGCAACAGCCCTGTTACTGGTGATTTGGGAGTAAACAAACAAAGTAAACAGGGATAGAAGCATAAAAGCACAAAAGCATGGAAGTATAGAAGTATAGCAGCATTTAAATATAAAAGCATAGAAGTGTATAGAAGCATAGAAGAAAGGCATGAGGCGTAGAATATCATGCGCGGATGCAGGAATCAATGACGGGGATAGATAATAAAATGAGCCCGTTGCGAACATAATGTACCCATAATTGAAGCATGGCTTAAATGAAACATAACATAAACGAACGGATTGTTCAGAAGCGCCGGTTTTCCGGCGCTATCTTGATCTTGCAGGTAAAGACAGAAATTCGCTGTCGCTGCACCCTGGACACTAGAACAAGGGACAAACACCAAACAGGCAAAGACGGATATTACGCTGCCATCGCCGCACTTCATCCTGTTCCAGCAGGTGCGGGGTGGTGGAAAGGGCGAAGCTGGAGATATCCCACGGCGAAAGTTGCCAATATGAGGTTGTTTTAGTAAAATGAACAGGGAACTGAATTAGAGAAAGAGGGGAAGGATATGCTTGAATCCCTGCGTGAAGAAGGTATGTGCTTCGGCTGCGGCTCCCGCAACTCCATCGGCCTCAAGCTGATTTTTGAGCAGGACGGGGAAGTGACCCGCACAACCTTTGTCGGCGCCCCCGAGCACCAGGGCTGGAAAGGCGTGATCCACGGGGGCCTGCTGGCCACCCTGCTGGACGAGGCCATGGGCCAGTGGCTGTGGGCGAGAAAAATTGTTACCATGACTGCTGAAATGACCACCCGCTACAGAACCGCCACGCCTGTGGGAGTGAAGCTGACTGTTGAAGCCAAAAGAGTAGCGGAAAAGGGCCGGCTGATTCAGATGGAGGCCTGGATCAAACTGCCCGACGGGACGGTATCAGCCCGGGCCGCGGCCAAATTTTTAAAAGTAAAACCTGAAGACATGCCGAAAGGAGCGTCATCGCTTGAACAGAACTGAAGCTCTGTCGTTATTGAAGGAAAACCTGACCAATAAAAATTTGTTCAACCACTCCCTCGCCGTAGAGGCAGTCATGCGCCGGCTCGCCGGACATTTCGGCGAGGATGTGGAAAAATGGGGCCTGGCCGGCCTTTTACACGATATCGACTACGACCGGACCAAAGACTCCCCTGATACCCACAGCATTGAGGGCGCGGAAATGCTGAAAGCCCTGGGTTTGCCCGAAGATATCGTCTATGCCGTAAAGGTGCACAATGACCGCCACGGCCTGCCCAGGCTCTCCCTGCTGGACAAGGCTCTCTTTGCTACCGACCCGCTGACCGGCTTTATCGTAGCCGGCGCCTTGATCCGCCCGGAAAAGAAACTGGCCGCCGTGGACGTCCCCTTCCTGATGAAGCGGTTCAACGAAAAGGCCTTTGCCCGGGGGGCAAACCGGGAGACAATGAAAGCCTGCGCCGAGCTGGGTCTTTCCCTGGAAGAGTTCATGGAATTGGGCCTTGAAGCCATGCAGGGGATTGCAAAGGAACTGAAACTGTAAAAGTTTAACCTCCTTGACAAAGCGCAAGGGGATGCTATAATAACACTACGCACTTAAAACGACCATCACCGTTATCATTAATCTTTGCCCTTAACCCTGCCGGAAAGGGTTTGTTTTTTCAGGAGAGCCGTCATGACTATCAAAACCGTTACGGAAAATAGGAAGGTCAGGCATGAGTACCATATCCTTGAGACCTACGAGGCCGGCATTGCCCTAACCGGGACCGAGGTAAAATCGCTGCGCGCCGGCAAGGCCAACCTGCAGGACAGCTATGCCCGCGTTGAAAACGCCGAGCTGATGCTGTATAATATGCATATAAGCCCTTACGAACAGGGGAACCAGTTTAACCACGAACCCAAGCGCACCCGCAGGCTGCTGATGCACAAGCAGGAAATCATGCGGCTTCTGGGCAAAACCCGGGAAAAGGGCCTGGCGCTGGTCCCGCTGAAGGTCTACTTCAAAAACGGCCTGGCCAAGGTTGAGCTGGCTCTGGCCAGAGGCAAGAAGCTCTACGACCGGAGGGAAGACATCGCCGCCAGGGACGCGCGGCGGGAGATGGACCGGGCTGTGAAGGAAAGGTCCAGGAGATACTAAGCCGGGAATAAGTTGCCGGATATACTGGGATGCGGATTAAATCGCAATCACCTTGTATGTGAGATTCAATGCGTACCGCGAATTTATTAAAATTCGCCGGCATTTGAGAGAATAGGAAAAGTTAATATAATTGTATTGTCACGTTTAACCCAAATGAAACAACCCAATAATATAATGATGATAATGTAATCATGGGGGCGCACTGGTTTCGACGGGGGAAGCGGTGGCAGGAGGAGCGAGCCGGGGTTCCATCAGCCCGTTAAACGGTGGAAAACTTATAATTGCCAAGAACGAATACGCCTTAGCAGCTTAATTGCTGTCTAACCTTCTACCCGCGCTGGGCCCGTGGCCCGGGCTAGGGGGTCATTTAAACGGGCTGGCTTGAGACCAATTCTCGGAGGGTTCAAGCAAGATTCATCGAGATAGTTCCAACGGAGCTTGGCTGTAAGCGCCTGCGGAGCGAAAACTAAATTACAGCCTGCGCTCGGAGAAACTCCTGTGGTCGGTCTTCCGGACGGTGGGTTCGATTCCCCCCGCCTCCACCAGATTATCTACCATCTATCGATAAAAAGAATTTTATCGGTGGATGGTTTTTATATTGCCTGAAAGGCCTGTTTTTAAGCCGTTCATGCGTTTTGCGGAGTGGCTTTCTCGATTTCTGGTGGGTTATTCTCTTTTGATAAGGGGAAATCCTTCCACTTATTGTCATCGCGCCTGGAGGTAATCGTTGAACTTTAGCAGGGTGTGTGCAAAGGGGGTGTGCATTTTCCAGAGGGGTGTGCAAACAGTCAAGCCCGGTCATTGGAAAAGAAAAAGCCTACAAAGCCGAAGCCCTG
>Ga0123335_1001900_pt1 | contig 32574 bp, 22 predicted proteins | sample BiotimSIPDNA_2_FD_89707 | JGI IMG/M metagenome (GOLD analysis project Ga0123335, IMG submission 89707) | Anaerobic biogas reactor microbial communites from Washington, USA - Biogas_R2 time_0 SIP DNA | ecosystem: Engineered > Bioreactor > Anaerobic > Unclassified | place: Washington, USA... | reverse complement strand
GGATTACCTGGTGGTAGACGCCGCCACGCACAACGCTGGCCCTTCGGCAAGTGTTACCGGCCGCGCGCCGGTCAAGACGTGGGACCAGCAGAACAATGCCACACCGTCCATCAAAGGTCTGACCGGGTATCTCGTGAAAACGGCCAACACGGCCCAGAATTTTTCATATACCTTGAACGTGAGCGACAACTGGAGTATCGTGGCGGTCCGTTTCCGCGCGGCCTATACCATTGACGCCAGCGCGGGCGCCAACGGCGCCATTACCCCGTCGGGCGAAGTGCCGGTCCTTTCCGGTGGCAGCCAGGCCTTCCAGGTGGATGCCAACGTGGATTACGTTATCGCCCAGGTGCTGGTGGACGGCGTGCCGGTAACCGAGGCAGGCGGTCTGGAGACCTATACATATACCTTTACCGGTGTGACGGCTGAGCACACCATTGAGGCCACTTTCAGCGGCAGGCCGGTCATTACCGTGGACCCGGCAACGGTGGATATGGAATGCGATACCACAGGGTATACCGAGCTGATGGCCATGGAAGGCGTATCCGCCAGCGATCCCGAGGACGGCGACCTGACCGCCTCCATTGTCATGAGCAATGTCACTTTCCCGCTGATCACCCCCGGCGTTTACACGATCCTCTACGATGTGGTTGACTTGGAAGGCACCCCGGCCGGTCAGAAACAGCGCGTGGTGACCATTGCCGACACCCTTGCGCCCGTGCTGAGCCTGAATGGCGCCGATACGATGAACTTGGAGTGCAACATTGACTCGTACGAAGAACCCGGCGCCACAGCGGTGGACCAGTGCGAAGGCGACCTTGAAGTGATTATTGGCGGTGACACAGTGGATACCGCCGTTACCGGCACCTATTTGATCACCTATGACGTTTCAGACAGCGTTCCCCTCGCAGCGGACACCTTGGTTCGCACGGTGAATGTCATGGACACCACCGGCCCGGTCATCACCCTGCTGGCAGCCAGCCCGGTCGTGTTGGACGGCGGCGCCCCCTACATCGAGCAGGGCGCCACGGCATGGGACGCTTGTGAAGGCGATATTCCGCCCGAATCCATTGTCATTGACAGCGGCAGCGTAAATACCGGCGTGATCGGTACGCATGTGGTTTCCTACACGGCCTCTGACGGTATAGGCAACCTCAACACGGCGTATCTCGATGTGATTGTCCAGCGCGAAACCTGCAAACTCATCGTCACCGCACCGGTTACGATCGTCAGTGCTTTGCCTGATGATGAGGTTACCCTCGAAGTGGCGCTGGATCCCGCCTCCTGCGCGGTCGGCGCCGTCAGCTACGAATGGAAGAAACAGGACATCGGCGGCGAGTTTATTGTGATTCCCGACGCCCTGAATTCCCCGATGTACACGATTGCGGCTGCCCAGCTGGAAGATTCCGGCGTCTATCGCTGCGACGTGTCGGATTCCATGTACACCGAGCCTTCGCCCGAAATCACCCTTACTGTGGGCACGGGCATCCCGGTGGCTGGTTTGGTGGGCCTTGCCCTTGCATCCGCCGTTACCGCCCTGGCAGGCGCGGTGGCCCTGCGTAAACGCGGCAAATAAACAACACTGATTCGCTTTTTACGGCGGCGCCGGAGTATCTAACGGCGCCGCCGTTTTACTGCCTCTGGCCCCCTAGTGTCAGATAACCTGTGTTCCCCAAAAAACGGCAGTCAGACTCAGGAGTGTTATTTAAACCAGAGAAAAAAAAGGACTGTAAAACGCTTTCCTGCATAGTGTTTCCTTTAAGTCTTTTTGGTCCTTTGGGTCCTTTCTTTTAAGAGGTTTTCCCTGCGTTAACAGCCGTTTTTAGGATGAAATCTTGTTGGCAAATGGAATCAACGTAATGGGGGGGGAAGAGATCCATCTGAACATCCGGACCGCACCGACAGGGTGAAATAAGGAAAGAGCGGGAACAAGCCCCGTATTAAAGAACTTCATTTTTAGTTTAAAAGAACCTCAACAAACGTCATTCCGGTTTTTTCGCGACCTGTGCCTTGTATCAAAGAACGCCGCCGGATAACGCGAAAAAGACCGGAATCCAGATTAAGTCACTTAAGGAGAGAATCTTCGTCTCGTAGGTCAGCAGTCTATGTTATTCCTGCTGATGGCTTTTATGATAGATTCCGGTCTTTTCGCGGCCTGGCCACACCCTTCGATACGGATCCCTTCTTCATCGCGAAAAACCGGAATGACGCGTTGTTTTGGGAATAGCGCAAATGAACCAGGACCTTACTCTCCCCTTTGTCCTATGCACGAGCGCTGTCCAGGTAGACGCCTTGATCGCCGGCGTTCATCAGATACAGAATATTTTGTCCGGCGACCCGGGTATTGCGTCTTGCTTTGCGTCAGCTTTGCGTCTTGCTTTTGTGCCCGGCGGAGGAATATGGTACACTGTGCCGGTACTTTCAAGAAGGAAGAAACCATGAAAAGAAAAATCGCACTTGCCGTAGTATTGTGTCTCGCGCTGTTTCTTGTGGCGGCCTGCAAGCCGGAACCCCCGCCCCCGCCGCCCCAGCCGGCGCCGCCGCCCGAACCCACTCCTGAAGAGTACCACCAGCAGTTGCGGAGCATCATGGGGGAAATGCTGATGTCTGGTATTCCCGCCCAGGATGATGTGTTGATACCGGATATTCTCAACCAATTGCAGGCGCGCAAGACGCAGTTGGGCGCGACCGAAAATGGCCGCGCCGCCCTGGGCATGGTTACCCGCGATATAGAAGAGTCCATCAAGGTGGCCCGGGAAGAAGAACGCTGGCGCAAACTGTCGGCGCTGTGCCGGGCCTACTTGGTGTTCCAACCGGATAATACCCGGTTTGAAAAGACCCGGGAATATGCCGACCTGATGGTGAAACGGCCTGTGTTGACCGTGACGGGCTTCATGGAGCTCGACAACGAACTCTATGTTTTTATCGATCTTTTTGATCCCACCGATGGGGTGACGACCGCCTACCGTGTCCGTGAAGGCGAGGAATTTCACAAGGTGTTGCGCCTCGTGAAAATTATCGGGAACCAGCAGTCCATCGAAGTGGAATACCTGCCCCTGAGTTATTCCTGGATCTGCATCGGCCCCAAGAAACGCGACGTGCTTGGCCCGGATCGCAAAATATAACCAGACCAGGGCAATAATTTTGCTCACAACAGTCCAAGGGAATGTGGTGCGTGCCCGATGGGTGCGAAGCGGTTTTGCAGGCCCCTTACAGAAGGCAAGTCGGGATGCAGAAAAATAGCGGCTGGTTTATTTATAAATTCGCGTGAGGCTATCATGTATCCGCAACGTACGGACAATAGGCCTGACTCGCATGCCTTTCTGTGGACGGTGGCATTGCTGTTGGCGCTCGCATGTGTTTTGGCTTACGCCAACACCTTCCGGGGGGAGTGGGTGTGGGATGATGCCTCCTCTGTTCTCCTCCACAAACATGTGCGCGACCCCGGAAAGTTCTTTCAACTGTTCCGGGAGGACCAGCACGCTTTCGGCAGGGGAGAGGGCAATTTTTACCGGCCACTGGTGTCCGTGTCTTTCATGGCGGACTATTGGCTTTCGGGCGGTCCGGGGCCGGAGGCCGAAGAAAATCCCAAGGGACCGGAAATCCCCACTTTCCCCTTTCATTTGACGAACATGCTCCTGCACCTGGCGGCGGCCCTTCTGTTCGCCCTGATGCTGCACCGTCTTGCCGCCCCGGCTTTCGTCCGCCTCGCGGCCCCGTTGATTTTCGTCGTGCATCCCCTGCATACGGAAGCGGTGGCCTACATCAGCGGGCGGGCCGACATGATGTCAGGCATGGCGATTTTCGCCGCCCTGTATTTTTCATACCGCGCCTTGCGTTCTGAAAGGCCCGCGTTCCCCTTGTCGGCCGCCGCGGCATGTTTCGCAGCGGGGCTGTTGAGCAAGGAGTCCACCCTCATCTATCCCTTTCTGCTTCTCCTGATGCTGCCGGTAATGCGGGACCAGGCGGGCAATGAAGGGAACAGGCCCTCCCGGCTCAGAACGGCCGCGCCGGCGGTCCTCGCCGGAGCTATGCTTGTCGTCTACCTGGCGCTGCGTGCGACCGTGCTTCGTTTCTCCGAGGGGGGGGGATCTGCCGCCGCGCCTGTTACGCAACGTCTGTTCGAGGCGGCCCAGGCCTTGGGGCTCTACCTGAAACTGCTTTTCGTGCCCACGGGCCTGCATATGGAACGGGTCCTGGACGATGTCTCCGGGGCGTACGTGCTGCTGGGCGTGGCGTTTCTCGTTGTAATGCTTGGGGCCATTATGTTTTACTGGCGCCGGGGTAATAAGCGCATTGCCGCGGGCTGTGCCTGGTTCCTGGTGGCCTGGCTGCCCATTTCCGGCGTTTTCCCGTTGAATGCCCCCATGGCCGAACATTGGATGTATGTGCCCATGGCAGGCTTCTGGTGGGCCCTGGCGGAAATGATTCACTCTCTTTGCGGGCGCGGGCGCGCGAGGCGTCTGGCCTGGACGGCGGTGGCTGTACTCTGCCTGGTTTTTATCGGCATGACCGCCCGGAGAAACCTGGACTGGCGGGACAATGTCACCCTGTTTCGGGCAACACTCCGCGAGAATCCGGAAAGCGCTCGTGTTCATTACAATCTCGCCGTCACCTACGAGGATCTGGAAAACAATTACGCGGGGGCCCGGCGGCATTATGAGCGTTATCTGGATATCCAGGCGCGCCACCGTGCGAAAGACCCGGAAGGGGCCCTCGCGGCCCCGCAGGATGAAATTGAGGCGCGGATGTCGTTGGGCAGGGTATTGATGCGCCTTCAGGAATATGAAGCGGCAGTGAACGTCTACGCCCCCCTGATCGGCCTGTCCAAACTGGAAGGCTGGAAGCAGGTGGCCGCGCTTGCGGCCTGTGAAACAGGCAAGGCCATGCTGGCCCTGGGCGAAGTCGGCCGGGCAACGGTCTATTTTCAGCAGGCGCTGGGGCTGGAGCCTGGACTGATGACCGATATCGAAAACAGCCTCTCAGGTGACCCTTTCAATGACTTTTACTGACAAGCCAATAGTTCCGCCAGGGAAACGGCTACATTTTGCCGGCATCGGGGGAACCGCCATGGTGGCCGGGGCGCGGCTTGCCCTTGAGGCGGGCTGTGAAGTGCGAGGCAGCGACGGACCCCTGTATCCCCCGGCATCGCGCATGGTTGCGGCCCTGGGTGTGTCGGTCGCGGAGGGGTACGCGGCGGCGAATCTCGACTGGAACCCGGACAGCGTCATCATCGGCAATGCCCTCAGCCGGGGAAATCCGGAGGTGGAGGCTGTGTTGTCCCGCCGCCTGCGCTATTTGAGCCTTCCCGAATGGCTGAAGGAAAACGTGTTGCGCCAGAGGCGTCCCGTGGCCATTTGCGGCACCCATGGCAAGACCACCACGACCGCCCTGACCGCGCATGTGCTTGACAGGGGCATGCCCGGTGTCGGCTACCTGATCGGCGGCGATGCCCTGGGCTTTCCCTTTTCCGCCCGGCTCGGTAATCCCGGCGCGCCATTCGTTATCGAGGGCGATGAATATGACACCGCATTCTTTGACAAGCGCGCCAAGTTCCTGCATTACATCCCGGAAATCGCCGTTGTCACCTCCATTGAGTTTGACCACGGGGATATATACAAGGATCTCGGAGAAATTGAAACCGCCTTTCAGCGCCTGCTCCGGCAGATTCCCGGAGAAGGCCTGGCGCTCCTGTGCGCTGATAACCATGCACTTTTTCTGGAAACGCACGCCTTTTCCAGGGTCGAGACCTACGGACTGGAAAGGAGAGCCGACTGGCGGGCCGCAATGAAACCTTTCCCAAACGGCGTCATCACCCTGGAAATCTGGCACCGGGAAACGAGGTGGGGGGAACTCACCCCATCGCTCTTCGGCAGGCACAACATGCAGAACACCCTGGCCGCGGTGGCTGTGGCCGCGACCCTGGGTATGGGCGCCGCCGATATTGCGGCCGCCGTAAACGATTTCCCGGGCGTGCGCAGACGCCTGGAAGTGTTCCTTGAAGCGGACGGTGCGGTTTTTGTCGATGATTTCGCCCACCACCCCACTGCCATACGGGAAACGATCGCCGCGGCGCGCACGCGCTGGCCGGAAAGACGCCTGCGCGCGGTGTTTGAGCCCCGCTCCAACACCACCGTCACCAACCGCTTCCAGAAAGAACTGGAAGAGGCCTTCTCCGGGGCGGATGAGGTGTGCCTGGGGCCGGTGCACCGTGGGGGGGCGATTCCCGACGCGGACCGTCTGGACACCGCCGGACTGGTGCAAAATCTGTGCCGGTCCGGGGTTTCCGCACAGGCCTTCGATGCCGTGCCGCCCATCGCTGAGTTCATTGCGGAAACGGTCGGGAATAATGACCTCGTCCTGATCATGAGCAATGGCGCTTTCGGCGGACTGTATGCGATGTTGCGGAATCGTTTTCCCAAAGGTTCGGGAACGGACCTTTCTGCCGACGGTTCTTAGTGCCGTTCGGGTCGGGATTGCCGGCCTAGAAGACAGGGGGGCCACCGTCCTCGGGCAGCGGAACCGTTATCAAACCGTCCATCATCGGGTCGCCCTGGGATTCTACGCCCGTGGTCGGCAATACGGGCCAATCGGTTTCCGGTTCCGGCGCTCTGCCCGCCAGGTACTCGGAAATAACATTCTTGTCCACGTTGTAGATGGTGTCGCGTATCTCTTCCAGGACGGCTTTTGTGCGCGTTTTTACCCCTTCATCGCGTGTGCTGCCTTCACTGATGTGCCCCGCGATGGCAAGCGCAAGATCGGTCAGCCGGAACGATAGCCGCTTCAATTCCTTTTGTGTTTCTTCGGATAACCCAAGGGCGTCCGGGTCGATGGCCATTTTATAATCCACAGGCTGGCCGGTTTCCTTAAGTTCAACGACCTTGGGGTCGCGGTTAAAAATCGCTTTATAGGAATCAAGAATATATTTCATATAAAGGTCTATGGCAAGGAGTTGCAGGAAAGGGTGCTCACTCGGGTGTGAGGCCACGGTGATCAAGGCATCCCTGAGGCGTTGGTCCCTGGCTGTGAGATACTGCGGCAGGGTCAGGGCCAACAGGCTGTCCGGCGCAAATCCGGGCACGGAACGCTCGAGCAGGAACTTTCTGAGAACCGGGTCGTCATCTTTGTTGATTAATATTTCAAATATTTCATCGGTTTCCCTGGGCGTATACGTGTATTGTCCCGAAGCATGCACCTTGATGGTATCCTCCTCGGTGTTGTCGATGTTTTCCCGGATGACCAGGGGAAGATATTCCAGGGCGATGGTAATGTTGCGCAGCACCTGCTGATCCACTTCGGCGGCCGGCTTGCCGAGCGCCTCCTGCTGGCGCGCCACAGAGACGCCCTCCCTGGCGGCGCGAAGCAGGTCGACCGTCCGCAGGTGGCGGAAGGATTCAAAGGGGTATTCCTGTCCCGGGGTGCGCAGGCCTTCGTTGATGCTCTGCATGCGCGGCGGTTGCGATTCGATCTGGGTGACAACCTCTTCCACCATCTGCCAGTAGGGGTAGCGGGTCCGTGCCGTGGGCGCGATAGGCTCCGCGGCCAAAATCGATACAATAAGACAGGTTGTCGAAATCAGCATGGTCGTTTCTCCATGGCCGGTTTTGTTTCTACCGTTGTGAAAATAATCTTGGAATGCAGGGACTGACGCAAGCGAATCCGCCCCGGCGGATGAGACGGGTCCGCTCTTAAAATTTAACTAACTCATTATAACTACACATGGTGTAATCACTAATTGTAGAAGCGGCTTCCAGCCGCTTTCAACGCGGCAAGATGCCGCGTCTACATTTTCATCGTTAATGGCGGACGCTGAAGGCCTTATGGAGGACAGCCCCTTTGTGTCCTGTTCGGCGGCAAATTCCTGTCATAGGGCACAGACTGTCCGGGGAATTCATATCCTTATAACGCGCAAATACTCTTCCGGGTTCACAATACCCGCCTTAATTTTTTCTCGACAATGGGCCGCCATGGTGTCGAAATGCTCCGAGGCGGCGATTTTCTCGGCGCCGGACTCCGTTTCAATCAGATTGCGCACCTTGGGCGTAATTTCAAACACTTCAAAAATACCGGTGCGGCCGCGGTTTCCTGTGAAGTGGCACGATTGGCATCCCTTTCCACGATATAGCCGCTTCACCGTTGCCGGCATGCCAATGGATTTCAGGAGGCTGGCTGACGGCTTGAACCCGTTCTTGCATTCCGGGCAGATCTTACGCACCAGTCGCTGTCCAATCACGGCGGTCATGGCTGTCGCGATCAGGAATGCGGGCACCCCCATGTTGCGCAGGGTGCTTATCGCTTCTACGGCGTCGTTGGTGTGCAGGGTGCTGAATACCAGGTGGCCCGTCATGGCGGCGCGGATGGCGATCTGGGCCGTCTCCGGGTCGCGTATCTCGCCCACCAGCAGCACGTCAATGTCCTGGCGCATGGCCGCGCGCAGGGTGTTCGCGAAGGTGACGTTGATGTCCGGGTCTATCTGGACCTGGTTAATGCCCGAAAGCTGGTATTCCACCGGGTCTTCCAGGGTCACGATGCTCTCCGTCATCACGTTTTTCTGGTTCAACGCCGCGTACAGCGTCGTGGTCTTGCCGCTGCCCGTGGGACCGGTTACCAGTATCATGCCGTAGGGCTGCTTGATGATGCGATGCATCGTCTTCTCGTCTTTTTCCCGGAGGCCCAAATCCTTGATCCCGGACAGCACTGCGCTCTGGTCCAGCAGCCGCAGCACGACACGCTCCCCCAGGTAGGTGGGAAGCGTGGCCACGCGCACGTCAACCTCCCGGTCGCCCAGTACCAGGCTGATGTGGCCGTCCTGGGGGTGGCGGGTTTCGGTAATGTCCAAATCGGAGATGATCTTGATACGGGACACCACGGCGGGGTATAGCGTTTCAGGGATGCTCATCACGTCATGCAGCACGGCATCGATTCGGTACCGCACGCGTGATTCGGGAGCCTGGGGGTCGATATGGATGTCGGTTGCGCCGGCGTTGATGGCCCCTTCAATAATCATGGACACCATCTGCACCACCGAGGCGCCGGCCGCCGCCCGGGCAATCTCCTCGAACCGTACTTCCGCCCCTGCGGCCCCGCCTTCCTGGATGACCGGCTTCTCCGCGCCGGCCGCCTTGCCCACCCCGTGGTCCGGAAAAGCGGCATCGATCTCCCGCGCCTGGTCGCGTTCCAGTTCCGCGTATCGGGTCTTGATTTCCGCTTCAATGTCTTCCGCGGCCGTGAGCAGGGCTTCAATCCGCTTGGCCAGGAATACCCCGACCTCCTGCAGGCGTTCGCGGGTCTGGGGGCTGACAACGAGCGTCACAAGGGTGTTTCCGGACAACTGCACGGGGAGCATCTGGTGTTTCAGCGCCAGGCTTTCCGGAACCGCCAAAAGCGCGTCGGCTTCGCTCGGCGTTTTGCCCAGCGGGGCGTATTCCATGTCGTATTGCCGCGCCAGCGCATGGGCAATGGCTTCACGGGTGATAAAGCCCTTTTCAAGCAGGATATTGCCCAGCAGCCTGCCGTTGCGCTTTTGGTCCGCCAGGGCCTGGTTCAGGTGCTTTTCCGACAGTTTGCCCATGGCCACGAGGGTCTGGCCGAGTGTTTCATGGGCGGTCCGGGCGGCCTTGGAATGGAATTCGTAGCGCAACACATTGTCGAGCGTGTCAAAGGTGATACGGCGGCGCTGGATTAACTGCTTGTACCAGGGCGTTCCGGTGCTCGCCTCATTCGCCTTCACCTCCTCCAGCTCTTCCCGCGTAATGATGTCCTGCCGGACAAGCTCTTCCCCGGTAAGCTGATAGCGATCATCTGGAGCCATGAATTTACCCTTCCGTACGGTTGCAGTACATTCGTTCATTATATGCGGAGTCGGGAATCAGCCGCAATTTTTGACCGTGATTCGGGCCTTTCTGCCCTTGCCGCATGTATTTTCCGCTGGTTTCTTCCAGAGGGGGAAATGCGGTATAGTAGGATCATGAGCGATAACAAGAAAGAAGTGGATAGCCTGGCGGCGCGATTTGGCATGATCTCCGCGAAGGAACTGCTTTCCGGCGAGCGTGCGCCCGCACCGGATCCCGAAAAGCCCGCAACACCGTCTTCCGTGTCGGGGGAAGAGGCACCGGAAAAAACAGGGGGCGTGCTGTCCCCGGGAATGGCCGGACAGTTGCGGGCGCGGTTGGGCCTGGAGGGGGACTATGCCGAACAAGGACGCGCCGGCGGCGATTCCGACGGTCCGCCTGAAATAGAAGCGGTGATTCCCGGGCAGGTCGTGGGAGACGACGGGTATGGATTTTTCCTGTACCGGCGGGCGTTTCCGTTGGACCATCTTGTGGGCGCGGTGCCTGTGGGTGCGGGACTGGCCTGTGACGGCGCCCAAATCGCCTTGAGCGCCTGCGACACCCGGCTGCGCACTTTCGACCCACTGAAGACCTGCTATGTGGACACGGAAACCACCGGCCTGGCCGGCGGCGCGGGAACCGTGGCCTTTTTGGTTGGACTCGGTTATTTCCGCGAAGATGCCTTCATCCTCGAGCAGTGCTTCATGCGCGACTATGACGATGAGGGGGCCATGCTGGAGTACCTGGCGGAAAGATTCGCGGAATTCGACTGCGTGGTCAGCTACAACGGGAAGAGTTTCGACCTGCCCCTGCTGCGGGCCCGCTGCGTGCAGCACCGCCTGCCCGCGCCCTTCAAGGAGGCCGCCCACTATGACCTGGTCCACGCCGTCCGGCGGGTCTGGAAACAGCGGTTGAGCGACTGCAGCCTGAACAATATCGAACGGCTCGTGCTGGCCTTTCACCGCGAGGGGGACGTGCCCGGCTTTCTCATCCCCGGGATATGGCTTGACTACCTGGTCTACCGGGACGCGCGGCCCTTGGAAGGCGTGTTTTATCATCACGCCATGGATATCGTTTCCCTGGCGGCCCTGGCGGGTCACCTGTCCCAGCGTCTTGCTGCCACGGACGGCCCCGCCTTCCACCATGCCGAAGACCAGCTTTCCCTGATCCGGCTCTATTATAAAAACAAGGAATACGCGTCGGTTATGGAACACACCCGCGCGTTTCTGGAAGTATCCCAGGTTACGGATGACTTGCGCCGGGAGTGCCTGCATCTTCTGGGTAAGGCCGCTAAAAAGCTCAACCGCTTCGATGACATGTACGAGACCTGGAAACAACTCCACGAGGAGTATCCGGAAGACTGTGAAGGCGCGGCGGAACTGGCCAAGTTTCTGGAGCACCAGTTCCGCAATCCCCGTGGCGCCGCCGAAATATGCCGCGAAACCCTGCAGGCTATCGAGGCTTCAAAAGGTCTGCCGGGCTTGTCTGGCGATTTCCGTATCTCCGCCCTGCGCGGCCGCCTGAAACGGCTCGAAGCCAAAATAGACCGTCGTTTTAAGCCGAAACGCGGGGAAGAAGACGAGTTCTTTGACGCGTGAATGCACCAATCGTGATGATGAAATGGCAGTCCGGGAGCACGGCGGCCCCGGCGCAAACTGCGCCGGGACTCCGTGCCGTCAGTGGCGTCCCGTCCCTGGATCGTAAACGCTCACCGCTCTGTTCCCTTGCTCACCGGAGAGTGCGTTTTACCCCTGAACCATTAGTCCTTTTCCCCGTTCTTATCCCAGCCGCTGAAATCCAATTCGCGTTTTACAGGTCTGCTGGTCTTGCGTCTCCATGGCCAGCGCCCGTTCAAAATCGAAGACGCTGACCTTGCCGTGTTCATCCCGGCCGCAGGCCAGCCGGGCCGCGTTCAAAATCACGTTCTTGATCTCTCCGCCGGATAGATCCATTTCGCTCAGCCGGGCGACGCTTACATCGTCGGCCAGCGGCAGGCGACCGGGCAGCAGCTTCCGCCACAGCCGTTCGCGCAGGGCGCGGTCCGGCCGGGGAAATTCCACCTTCGCGCTGATGCGCCGTTCGAAGGCCTTGTCCAGCGAGGTTTTCCGGTTCGTGGCTAGAATACATACCCCTTCAAAACGCTCGATTTCCTGCAACAACACGTTCACGTTCCGCACTTCCCAGTTGTACCGTGCGCTGTCCCGGTCATAGAACATGGCGTCCGCCTCGTCCCAGAACAGCACCGCCTCGGCCTGCCGGGCCTTGCGGAAAGCTTTTACAATATTTTTTTCCGTCTGGCCCACAAAGCAGTTCTGGATTTGCGAGTAGTCCGCCGCCAGCAGCGGCCGGCCCAGCTCGGAGGCGATCGCTTCCGCCGTGGCGGTTTTGCCCGTGCCCGGGGGACCGTAGAAAAGCAGTGTCGCCCCGCGACCGTAATGGAACACCTCGCCCAGACCCCAGTCATCGAGCAGTCTGGCGGCGTGGCGCACATGGTCGAGTGCCATTCGCACGGCGGAATAGGTGGATTCCGGCAGTGCCAGGTCCGACAGGCGCAGGCGCGGCGTGCGCAGGCTGCTGTCCCACTTGTCGGCGGCGCGCGCCTGCTGGATGCCCAGCAGCTGCAGCGACTTGGCCGTCAGTTCGAATTCGACACCCTGCACGGCGCCGGCGTTTTCACTGAACAGGTTGTCGTTGCCGCCGCAAGGCTGGATATACCCGCCCCGGACGAGGGGCGCGTGGGAGAGCAGGCGGTCAAGCATGGCGTGGTACAGTTCGGGCATCCGGCAGATGGCCCGGCAAAGCCCGGCGCCCGAGAACAAATCGTCATCGGTGTTGATGTGATGCAGCGCCTTGCCCATCAGCGCGAGGATCACGGTCCAGTCATGCGGGTTTTCCGGGAAGCACTTTCGGGCGCGGCTCAGGTTCCAATCCGGGTGCCGCTCCAGGATTTGGTCCAGGGAATGCAGCAGCGAATCCTGTTTGCGGCGGCACTTCAAAAATTCCTGCTGCGCGCCGTAGCCGCGCAGGATGCCGTTCAGCGCGTCGCTCTTCTTGCGCATGATCCCGGTCAGACGCGCCAGGAAGGGCTGGAGCTCGTCCTCATAGCGGAAGGCCGCCTGGTCTCGGCCTGGACCGTGGTTGAGAAGCGCGTTGTGCGCTATGTCCGGCGATATGGATATGTTGCGGTCCCGCAGGTCTTCGTCCGGGTCGTCACAGACCACGATGCCTTTCCGGATGAGTGTTCCCGTTTCCGAAAGGGCGCGCAGCGCGCGCAGGGAGTGCGTGGGCGTAAGGCAGAGGGCGCTGATCACATCGCTGATGTCCGTAATCCCCTGGGGCCAGAGCCCATAGGCATGGAGTAGCAATACCATCATGATTTCCGTTTCGATGCGGTTCAGGCGCGCGTCACGGCACTGTTTCACCAGGGTCACCGTGTCGGGCGTAGCCTTGAAACGCTGCCGCCAGGCGCGTTCGAGTTTTCCCAGTGACGCGGTCTGCTTCGAACCGGTCTCCGGGGCCGCGTCGGTAAACATGGATCCTTGGCCGGACAGGTCGCGGCGCGCCTTGAAGACCGCATAGGCGGCTTCCAGGAGTTGATCGTTATTCTTGAAGGGCGTTGTGGGGTCGGGGTCCTCGCGGCGGGTGTTGAGAAATGGGCCTTGGTTCACCTGTTTCGAAATTCTGTAGGGTCTGGTCATGGTGCCTCCTTGAAGAATATGAATGAAGCATGTTTCATGCCAACCAATGGGCGGCCCTTGTAGTTGCGTTGCGCCCGTAAAACGGATCTTGAATTCCCGGGGCCGCATAGTCAATAATTAATCAGATATAAATCAATTTTTGAATAGTATGGCGTTTGAGGAAAACGTTTGGAGGGAAATACAAACTCCGAAACATGAACAGGGAGGATCAAGAATGGGCGCACTACCCGCAAACCACATTGTTCTGACGGAAAACGGTGTTGGCGGCGCCTGCGCGGCCGCCGCCGTGCTGATGAAGTATCCCCAGGCGCGCCTGCAGATTACGAGCGTCTACCATATTCCAAGAGCGCTGGAAGCGCTTGTGGCCGAGGACTTTTCGGGCGCCGCCCATGTATGCGGCATGGCCGAGGCCCTGCCGGAGGATGCCGTGCTGGAGGGGCTTCAAGCCCTGGCCGGCAACGCGTCCATCGCCTGGTATGCGGGCGTCGTGCCCCCTGAACTCCGGGCGCAGGTGGAAGGGTTGGGGCGCCGGGTAAAAGTTCACGACTCCGGGGGCGGCACCGACACGGAAGCGGTCCTGGCCGTCCTGCGTCCGAAGGATCAGGCACGAAGCTTGCTTCTGCAGGAAGTGGCCGAAGAAGGGTTGCGGGACAAACAGCCCCGCTCGGAACTGCACGCCTATTGCCATGACCTGGTGCAGGCGGCGAACCGGCGCTATTTCTTCTTCGGCGATGACGGGCTTAACGAAAAGGCCTTCCGCTTCCTGGCGGGACTGGAGGAAAAGAGTCGTGAACTGGACCGGGCGGTCGAGCAGTATCTGCAGACCAAGAATGAGACCTACGCCCAGGGTTCGAGCAAGGCTATAAAAGCCATGCGCAAGATGATGGGCAGGATGGGGCCGGTGCCTGAACCGGTGCTCATCTTGGGGCCGACCGGCTCCGGCAAGGAACTAATGGCGAAAACCCTGCATATCACCAGCGGGCGCACCGGCCCCTTCGTGCCGGTCAACTGCGCTGTGCTGGGGGGCAACCTGCCCCTTGTCGAGGACCGGCTCTTCGGCCATGTCCAAGGCGCCTTCACCGGCGCGGACAGCGAAGGCCTGGGTGCTTTCGACGAGGCCGACGGCGGCACCCTGTTCCTCGACGAGATCGGCGAACTGCCCCTATCCGTACAGGCCCAGCTGCTGCGTGTGCTCGAAGACAAGGAGGTCCGGCCCGTCGGCAGCATGAAAACCCATCCCGTCGATGTGCGCATCATCGCCGCCACCCACCGCGACCTCACCCGGATGGTCCGGGAAAACCGCTTCCGGGAGGACCTGTACTACCGGATCAACCTCCTGACCCTGCGCGTGCCGCCCCTGCGGGAACGCACCGAGGACATGAAAAGCATCGCCAAGGAGATCCTGGCCCAGTTGGAAAAGAACAAGCATCCCCTGAAACTGGACCGTAGGGACTGGGAGGTTCTCCATGCCTACGAGTGGCCGGGCAATGTGCGCCAGTTCCTGAACGTGCTCAAGCGCGCCGCCTACCTACAACGTCGCGTGGCGGAAGTGCTCGAGGAGGAGAAACTGCTCTACGCGGGCAAAGACGAGGACGGCGCCGGGCCGGACCTGTTTCGCCCCGCGCGCAAGGAGGACGTCGTCCCGGCGGATAAAATATACGGCATGTATGTGAAACATGTGCTCGGCCTGTTTGAGGGAAATATTACCCAGGCGGCACGGGCATTGAATATCGCGCCGAATACGGTGCGGAAAAATATCGAACAACCTTAAACAAGGCGTGGATCATGTGTAAGAGTCTGCGCGAATATTTAAAAGATGGAAAAGGCAGAGAAATCACCGGTTATGGACAAGTTGTACGAGAAGAACGTTTCTTTTGTGCCGTCCTGTTCCATCTGTTGATAAGTGATCGGGACTTTCTTGATGAATCCTCTCGTTCCCAAGTTCTACTTGGGAACGCACTCTCCCGCGAAGTTCAACTTCGCAATCATGTTCGAGTGCTGCAATGCAACGGGCAGACCAATACGAGAAGAGAAATAGAATTTCAAGAGAGATTGCGTTCCCAAATGGAATTTTGGAACGAGAAAAAGCAACATTAAACAAGGAGCGGATTATGTGTAAGAGTCTTCGCGAATTTGTAAGAGATGAAAATGATGAAGTTATCATCAGTTATGGACAAGTTGTACGAGAAGAACGTTTCTTTTGTGCTGTCCTGTTTCACTTACTGATAAGTGATCTGGGCTTTCTTGACAGTTTTCTAAAGAAATGTGGCGTACTGGAAGTCGATCTTTCAGAGGTGCGTGTATTTATCGAGTATGCCATGGCACGCGATCTCTGGAATAGCATGGAAGGCCATGAGAACGTCAATCATAACAGAGTACTGTTCTTGAAAGAATATGTACCGAGTCTAAAAGAATATATTCCGAAAGACTTTAACTCGGACAGCATAAGGGAATTTAATCAACGGCTTGTCGCAGGACCATCTCTATCGAACCGATTCATCCAAAGTCCGGGGTGTTGGAGTATGGAAAAGGTGGAAAGTCTGATTCTCGGCGGTGAATGTGAAGTTGAAGGCGCGTGTATGCTCAAGTGGGCATTCAATATCAAACCCGATATCGTTATCGAATACAGCAATAACCATGCTGTGTGTATTGAAGCAAAAGTAGAATCGGACGAAGACATGTACAAGTTCGAGAATAGATACAAGATAACGGCAAAGCAGACCGAGGTACAGAAATTCTTGATGAAGAAAATTCTGGGGTACGAGACCAAACACGTCTTTTTGAGAAATAGTAATAAGGAAAGCAGAAGAGGATCGAACGAAAAGGAGTTATGCTTATCTTGGACGGAGGTGTTTCCCGCTAAGACCAATGGCATTCTAAACGTAGATGAAAACCCAATGGTGAAGATGGCAAAAAAGCGGCTCTTAAAGATAAGCGGGGGAAAATAGATGTCCATAACATGTACCATCCATCGCGGCACCCATGAAATCGGCGGTACATGCATTGAATTGTCCTCAGGCAATACCCGTATCATTCTCGACATCGGCATGCCGCTGGTAAATCCCGACGGCACCGAATTCCGTATAAAAGATTATGACGGTCTTAGCGGTGCGGAATTGAGGGACCGGAAGGTCTTGCCTTGTGTGGAGGGGCTCTATGATTGGGAAACGCCGACGGTGGATGCCGTGCTGATTTCCCATGCCCATCAGGACCATTACGGGTTCTTGAGTCATATTCATCCCGACATCCCTGTATATATGAGCGCGGGCAGCTTGAAACTGGTGGAGATCACCGCCGCGTTTATCGGCAAGAAATCTCCCTGTAACAACACGCTGTGTTTTTCCTGGCCGTCCTGCTTCCAAATCGGCGCGTTTACAATCCGGCCGCACCTGGTGGACCACAGCAGTTTCAGCGCCTTCGCCTTTGAGATTGAAGCGGAAGGAAAGCGAATCTTTTATTCCGGCGATTTTCGCGACCACGGGTACCTGGGCAAGGCCATGGGATGGCTCTATCGCAGGGTTTCCCCGGGTGTGGACGCCTTGATCATGGAAGGCACCATGCTGGGCAGGGAAAACGGGCGGGCACGAACCGAAAGCGTTCTTGCTTCGGAGGCGGCGGAACTATGCAAAAACACGCCCGGAGCCGTGCTCGTGTATCAGTCCGGCCAGAATCTCAGCCGGGCGGTCGCCTTCTATAAGGCCGCGCGCGTTTCCAAGCGTCAATGCGTTTTCGATGTGTACATGGCCCATGTCCTCGATGAAGTCGCCCATTCTCCCGGCGGCGAGGGTTTCCCTGATCCGGGCAATCTGGAATTCCCGGATATACGGGTCTGGTACCCGAAACGGCTGACCCAAATGCTCAAGGATAAGAAGCGGGCGTCGATCGTCCAGCGTCATCAGCATCGCAAGATGACCTTGGAGGAAGTACCAAAAAATCCGAAGAAAGCGCTGTTGTTCGTGCGTCCCGGGATGGAGGACGAACTTGCTTCCCTGAAGTGGCTCGACGGCGGCACGCTGATTTACTCCCTATGGGAAGGCTATAAAGACCAGGAGAAGACACGCACGTTCCTGAATGCGTTGCAGGCCCAAGGCGTCAGGGTGATAGATCTCCATACCAGCGGCCACGCGGACATTCCCACCCTCAAACGCATGGCATACAAGTTGCAGCCGAAATGCATCGTGCCTGTCCACACCTTCCACCGGGACAGGTACGCCGAGTTGTTTCCTTTTCCCGTGGCGGAACTCGAAGATGGATGTCTCGAACTCTAAAAGAATTCCGCCTCTCATAGGTCCCATAGGTCCTATAGGTCCCATACCTTGCCCTTTCTCCTCTCCGGAGCGCGCAGCGGTTGTTTTGGACCGCCCGACAGGGATACCATAGCCTTCTGCGTGGCATTCCATTAACTCTTCATGAAGGAAACGTCTTATGCTGAAACAGACCCTGATTCATCCCGATATCCTGGAAGCCCTGGCGGCGGCAGGACATGGTTCCAAAATCCTGATTACCGACGGCAATTACCCGGCCAGCACGATGCTGGGCGAGAACGCGTCGCTGGTATACCTGAACCTGGCGCCCGGCATGCCCACGGTCACGGACGTGCTGCGGGTGCTGCTGACGGCAATCCCCGTGGAGGACGCCGCGGTGATGGAACCGTCGGAGGGGCCGGAGCCCGCGATTTTTGACGAGTTCCGCAAACTGCTGCCCGGCATCGCCCTGACCGGGTATGACCGTTTTACCTTTTACGAGGAGGCCTCGGGTTCGGACACGTGCCTGCAGATTGTCACCGGGGAACAGCGCATTTACGCCAACCTGCTGCTGACCATCGGCGTGGTGCTCTGATCCTCCGGGGCGGCTTGATGTCGTTTCCCGCGTCTGGCATACTTGCGTAAACATCGTAGTATCAACATCAGCCTGATGGAAAGGGAAATTACCATGAACTCCGTAGACCGCCGTGATTTTTTGAAGCATGCCGTTTTGGCCTCCGCCGTGGCCGGTACCGCCGGATTTTCCATCAACGCCCGGGGCGCCAATGAGCGCGTCATTCTGGGGCTGATGGGCCTGCGCGGCCGGGGCAGTTTCCTGGCGCCCCTTGCGGCCACCCGGGACGACGTGGAACTGCGGTACCTTGCCGACCCGGACACCAATTTCTTCGAAGCCCGGGCGTCCGCTATTGAGAAAAATACCGGGAAACGGCCGACGTGCATGCAGGATTTCCGGGGGATGCTGGACGACCCGGAACTGGACGGGATCCTGATGGCCACCCCGGACCATTGGCACGCGCTGGGTACGGTGTGGGCCTGCCAGGCGGGCAAGGACGTCTACGTCGAGAAGCCCGCGTCCCACAACATCTGGGAAGGGCAGCAGATGGTGAAGGCCGCACGCAAGTTCAACCGCGTCGTTCAGATGGGTACCCAGAACCGCAGCGCGGAGTATTGCCAGAAGGCCTACGAACATATCCACTCCAAGGAATTCGGCGAGGTCCATTTCGTGCGGGTCGTGAACAGCAAGCAGCACGGCAACATCGGGAAGAAGGAAAATAAGGAGGTGCCGCCGGGGGTGGATTACGACATGTGGCTGGGCCCGGCGCCGATGCGGCCCTTCAATGAAAACCATTTCCATTACGCCTGGCACTGGCTCTGGGCCTATTCGGGCGGCGATATCATCAATGACGGCATCCACCAGATCGACATCGCCCATTGGATGATTGACCAGCCCCTTCCCCGGAAGGTGTGTTCGGCCGGGGGCAAATATTTCTTCGACGATGACCAGGAGGCCCCGGACACCCACACGGTCAACTGGGAATTCGACAAGCTTGCCATGGTGTTTGAGCAGACCCTCTGGGCGCCTTACATGAAAAAGACGCCCATGGAGGTGCGCGACCTCGACATGCTTCCGAACTGGCGGTTCAGCGGCACGCGCATCGAGGTCTACGGCACGGAACAATTCATGATCCTCGGGCGTCACGGCGGCGGCTGGGAAGTGTTCGACAAGGACGGGAATTCCGTGAAGGTGGAGCATGGTTACTTTGAACGGTCGAACACGGAACACCTGGGCAACTTTATCGACTGTATCCGCAGCCGTGAGAAGCCGCGTGCCGACATCGAATTCGGACACCGTTCCACGCTCTTGTCCCATTACGGCAATATTGCCTACCGCACCGGCCGCAAGCTGACCATCGACCCCGCCACCGAGGGTTTTGTCAATGACGACGAGGCCAACGGCTATGTAAAACGGGAGTACCGGGAGCCCTGGGTGGTTCCGGAAATTGCATGAGGCCGCGTGCGAAGGACTCGTGCGGACCGATAAAAGGACATGGTCCCATTTGTGGAAAATGAAGAACTAGGCCGTCTCTTTGACGAAATCGCGTTTTGGCTGGAAATTGCCGGGGACAACCCTTTCAAGATCCGGTCCTACGCCCAAGCCTCCCGCGTTCTTTCTAAACTGGGCGAACCCGTGGGAGCCCTGTATCGTGACGGTCGCCTGCGGGAACTGGAAGGCATCGGTGAAGCCATCGAGAAGAAAGTGGGGGAGTTGCTGGAAACAGGCAAACTGGCGTACCTCGAAAAACTGCGCGCCCGCTTTCCTGAAGGTCTTCTGGCGCTGTCGAAGCTCCAGGGTATCGGCGCGAAAAGCATCAAGCATCTGTATGAAACCCTGCGCGTGGACTCGCCAGAAACGCTGCGGGCAGCCTGTGAGCGCGGTGATGTGGCGAAGCTCAAGGGCTACGGGAAGAAAAAGCAGGAAAAGATTATGGAGGCTCTTGATTTCCAGGAGGCCCAGCGGGACCGGTTTCATCTCCATACCGCCTGGAACCAAGCCAACGCGCTCTTTCGCCACTTGGGCACCCACCCGACCCTGCAGAATCTCGCCGTGACGGGTAGCCTGCGCCGCTACAAGGAGACCGTGAGCGATATCGATCTGCTGGCCGCCGGTGAGGATGCGGACGCCCTGGTCAACCATTTCCTGGAATCCCCGGAAGTGGGCCGTGTCCTTTCCACGGGACCGGACAAGAGCGCCGTCGTCACCACATCGGATATCCCGGTGGAACTCCGGGTGGTGCCGGACGGGCAGTGGCCCTTTGCTCTGCTACATTTTTCGGGCAGCAAAGCGCATCTCGCCCAACTCCGGGAACGCGCGGCGGCGGTGGAGCTGAAACTTACCGAACGGGGCCTGTTCCGAAAGGATGGGTCTGCAGTACCCTGCAATGACGAAGAAGACATCTACCAAGCCCTGGGACTGCCCTACATTCCGCCCGAACTGCGCGAGGGCAGGCACGAATTTGATCTGCCGGATTCAGGACGGCTTCTTGAAGAGGCGGATATCATCGGAACCCTGCATTGCCACTCAACCTGGAGCGACGGAGTCAACACCATTGCGGAACTCGCCGAAGCGGCGGAAACAATGGGGTACGCCTATATCGTAATCACCGATCACAGCCAGGCGTCGGCCATCGTGCGGGGTATGCCTGGGGAGAGCGTGCGCGCCCAGCACCTGGAGATTGATGCCCTGAACAAGCGCCTGAAAAAAATCCGCATCATCAAGGGGATAGAAGCGGATATCCTGGGCGACGGCTCCCTTGATTACGAGCCCGGCATACTGGATTCCTTTGAGTTCGTTATCGCTTCTATTCACGGCGGTTTTGACATGACCGAGGAGGAAACGGCGCAGCGGCTCATTCGCGCCATCGAGAATCCGCATGCCTCCGTTATTGGCCATCTCACGGGGCGCCTGCTGCTTTCGCGCAAGGGATACCCGGTACCGGTGGACAAGATTGTGGATGCCGCCATCGCCAACGGGGTTGCCCTGGAAATCAACGCCAACCCGCGCCGCCTCGATATGGACTGGCGCCACCTGCGCGAAGCGGCGGACAAGGGGGCCATGTTTGCCATCGGTCCCGACGCGCACCGCATTGCCGGACTCCACAACATGCGTTTCGGCGTTGCCATCGCCCGCAAGGGCGGACTGACGCCGGACCGGCTCCTGAACTGCAAACCTGCGGAGGAGATTATTCGATGGCGCGGAAGACCGTAATTTCGCAAAAGGAAAAGGAGCGGGCTGTCGCGCTCTTCGAGATCTTCCGGGAGACCTATCCGGAGGTCCGGTGTACCCTGGACTATCGTTCCCCCTTCCAGTTACTGGTCATGACCATTTTGGCGGCCCAATGCACGGATGCGCGGGTCAACGTTGTGTGCAGTGACCTGTTTAAGCGCTTCAAGAATCCCCGTGACTTCGCGGAGACAGCGCCGGGCGTGCTGGAAGAGGCCATACGATCCTGCGGTTTTTTCAATCAGAAGGCCCGGTCCATCCGGGAAAGCGCTCGCATGCTGCTTGATGAGTATAACGGGGAAGTGCCTGCGGATATGGAGGCGCTGCTGCGCCTGCCCGGCGTGGGACGCAAGATCGCCAACGCGGTGCTGGGCGAATGTTTTGGCGTGCAAGGCGTGATTGTGGATACCCACTGCCGGCGCGTCACCAACCGTCTGGGTTTCACGCGCCACCAGGATCCGACGAAAATCGAACGGGACCTTATGGCTCTTTGGCCCCCGGAACACTGGACCATTTACTCCCACTATATGGTGTTTCACGGTCGTGCCGTGTGCCAGGCCCGTTCGCCGAAATGCGCCGCCTGTCCCGCCCGGGAATTGTGCCTCTGGCCGAAAAAAAACGTGCGGAAAACGTCATGACCAAGGGAAAAACAAAAAAAGCGTCCCAGGAACTGCAACCGGAACGGAATTCCCATCCCGGCCTTCTTCTGGCCTTCGTAGTTTTGTATGTGATCGTGGTTTTAGGCATAGATGCGCTGGCCGCGCTTCAGGTGTCATGGCCGTTTGACTGGACCGTTTTTCAATGGCGACCCGACGACTGCTGGCGTTTTTTATCGCTTGATCCGCCCTTGTGGACGCGCACGTCGGCAATACGGTCTTTTGACCTTTTCAAATTCCTGTTCTGGCTGATGGTGCCATTCTGCTGTTGCCTGCGCCGTATGGAATGGCCCTGGTTTTCCATGCGGAGCTGGAAGCGAAATGACTGGATACTGTTGGCGATTTTTCTGGCCGGCAGCGCTGTCGCAGTGTTAAGTATCCGCTACATACCGTCGCTTCGGCGTGCCTATCCAGGCTTGAGCCATCTGCCTTGGGCGGTGCGTGGACCCCGGGGTCTTACCGCCCTCGTATGGACGGCCTCGTGGCTGGTCGGGTGGGAATTTCTGCATCGCTACGTCCTGCTGCGCTCCGCCTCCGCACGGTTTCCACGCTTTGGCTGGCTGCTCGTGCCGCTCTCCGAAGTGCTGTATCACTTGCAGAAGCCCCTGCTGGAGGCGGCCGGCATGGGGCTTTTCTCACTGGTGCTGACCTGGTGGAGCCTGAAGCGGAAAAATGTGTTGCTGCCCTTCCTCATCCACCTGTATATCGAAGTGCTGCTGATTGCGGCCCGGATTCTGGTGTTTTAGTAGATTATCGGCTCATCCTAAAAACGGCAGTTGAATTCTGAAGCGGTTTTCAAACCAAAGGACTTAAAGGACATAAACGACCAAAAGGACAGTAAAACGTTTTCCCGGTTGGTGCGTCCTTTACGTCCTTTAAGTCCTTTCGGTCCTTTCTTTTAAGAGGTCTTCCCGGCGTTAACAACCGTTTTTAGGTTCATACTTTTACGAGTGCGAATGCTAAAAATCGTTGAGTTGTGGGCAATGCCCGCGTTAACGCCGCCTCCTGGGCTTTTCAGGCTTCTCGTCTTCCTGTTTTTCCTGCAATTGCTGTTGTTGGGTTCGCGTGGCGCCGAGAATGCCGCCGCCGATACGGAAGATGGAGAACAGCATTTGTCGGGGCGTGTCCAGCAGTTTCATCGCTTCGCCCGTCATTTCCGCGGCGCCGCTGACAAGGGTAACGCCCACGGGCGGCAGGCCGGCCAGTTCCCCCGTGGGACTGAACGTGGGGCCGGTGATATGGAATCCCAGTTCAATGTCACGCTGGGTCATGCGGAATCCCTGTACGTTGAAACTGTCCCGCAGGATCGGCAGCTGCTCCGCCATGTCCGGGGTGACGGCGATATCCACCCGGTAATCCATGTCGCCTTCCATGACCCATACGCCGTCCCCCTTGATCTTCATGCCGGGAAGTTGAATCATGAGGTCGTTGGTGTGGATGTGATCGCCTTCGATACGCACCGTTGAAGACGCGCTTTCGAATTGGAGGGCTGCGGGGTGGAGGGTGGCGAAGGTGTCGCTGAAAGCGTGTTTGAAGGTGTCGCGCAGCGGGTCGGCCAGAAAATGCCCATTGGTAATTTCAAAGGCTCCTTCCGCGCGCAGGGTGGTCCTCGGGTCGTCCTGGTCCATGGTGTAGGAAATGTTGCCGGACAGGTCGCCCTCCAGGATCTCCGGCAGTGCCAGGTGGCGTATGGGATACCGGGCGGGAATGTTTTTCCCCATTGCTTTCAAGGCGCCCACGTTGTCTTTTTTCTCATGCACATAGGTGCCTTCGGCATGGCCGTCGCCGATATCGGCGCTGCAGGAACGGAATTCCGTCTTGTCCGGGCTGTTGTGCACTTCCGCAACGAAATTGCTTCCCTCCCATGGAGGCACGGTAATGGTATCGGCGGCTAACTTAAATATCCAGTACCGGGAAGTATCCTGTGCGGGCTGTCCGCTTTTCTTTGCGTCCGCCGCCTTTTTCTCTTCCTCTTCTTCAAAGTACTTTAGGGCAAGTTCGTCCGTGTATTCGGGCTCATCGGAACCCAGCGGCAGCAACCAGGTTTCGCCGAAAGGAGGCACATGCCCTTCCGTGGCATGCACGGTAAGCTCGGCGGTTTTCGGCTGGCCCTGGATATTGTTCATGGTTACCGAAACGTTGGCGTTACGGCAAACCAAGGGTGATGAACCATTGTCAGGCAGAAAAGTGATGTGGTCAAACACGCCCCCCAGGGTGTCTATCTTGTCTCCAAGCACGTTCCCCGCGGCGTTTGATTCATAAAAACCATCCTTGCAGGAACCGCCCGTCGTGGTATAGGGGATATTGACGCACTTCCCTGCGCTGTTCACTTCGAGATGGGGAACATCCAGCCGGATATGCTTGCTTTTCCATTTGTCCTGGTGCCGGATATATTCAAAGCGTCCCAGGAGATGGGTGTCCTCGATATAGGCCTCTCCCTGGACGTCGAGGGTCTTCCCTGGGACAATGGTCAAATTCAGTTCTTTGATCGTTGCGCCCACGCCCACGGGTTTGCGGAGCCACCATTCAAAGGCAACCATCCCGCGCGTCACGTCCATGGATGACGTGAGTTTGACCGCGCCGCCGCGATTGTATTCACCGCTGATGTTGAATCCTATGTCGCCCCCGATCCAAAGGCCCTTCGTTACGTGGTGCAGGGGCGTCTTTTCTATGTGGGTAAGGGTGCCGTTCACTTCCCCGCTTAATTTCCCGTCGGATGGGCTGTATGCCAGCCGGGCGAAGAGCGGCTTTCCGGAAACACGGGCCGTTATGGGGTTGAGGCGTATTTCGGAGTCCGCCAGGGTTACGGTGCCCGTGATGTCTTCCGCCTCGATGTCATATAAAGTCGAGGTGACCGAACCATCCGCAATAGTTGCCGTGCCTTCGGGAAGCGAAGAGAAGTCTTCCCAGGTAAATGTCGCGCCGGTGAGGCTCATTTCGCCTTTAGGAAATTTTTTATCTACAGGTTGAAATCCGATTTCCGCACTGGGAACCTGGATGCTAGCCCTCAGCGCTGGCTTGTTCAGGGGGCCGTTCATCGTCAGCGCGATTTGGGGACTCTCGGAAAGTTCCAGTTCCAGTTTGCCCTGCTTCTGTAAGGATTCGGGTATCAGCGCAGGCAGGAAACGCTCTGTCGGCAGGCCGGACACGAGCGCGTCCAGGGCCACCACGGGCGGCGTTTGCTGAAAGTCCATGGAGCCTTTCAGGTCCAGCGTTGCCAGTTCTGATTGCAGGCCGCCGTCGCGTATAGCCAGCGTGCGACGGGAAGCGTCCCATTGCAGCAGGGCTTTCAAAATCAGGTTTTCATTCTGGATCGGGACGGGCAGCCCTTCGTAATTCAACCCGGAAGCCTGTATTTCCGCGTCCGCTAGAACCTGTCGTTCCGGGTTGCCCCAGGCATGAACAGCACAATCCAGGCGGGCGTCCAGACCCTCCGGCAGCGCCGTGAAGGCCCCGATCACCGTCGTGGTAAGTCCCTTCACATGCATCACGGTATCGAAATTGTTTCCCGGCTGGTACTGGCCGGAAATATCCACATCGACCAAATGCTCCGCGTAGGCAGCCTGTGCCTGAATCTGCCCGGAGATCATCGTGCCGCCGGACTTGGTGGAGAGCGTAAACGCCAGCGCCTGCAGCGAGACCGGCGCGTCCAGATCTTCCGAATGCAGTTCTACCGCGCAGTCCTCCCCGGTTATGGAAAAGGAAGGCAGCGCCTTGAATAACGGGGACGGAGCGGGGGGTGATACCTTTGGCCCGCCATGCCTCTTACTTTTCAGTGCAAGCCCCTCCAGGATTAGCCGGCCGCGGCCGATATGAACCTCGCCCACGGCGAGTTGCCCGCGAAGCAGGTCGACAAGGGACAGGTGAACCCGGAGGGTATCCACGTCCAGCACGGCGCTTCCCAGGCCGGGCAAAGGCGCCGCCGCGTGCAGGCCCGTGATGTGAAGCGTGCGTATGCCTTCCGTGCGCAGGGTGTCAAAGGTAAAATCCACACCCATGCGCGCCCTCACGGTGTTTATGGAAAACGATCGCGCGTGCTCGAGCCTGTATTTCAAGAACAACGCCCCGACACCGCAAAGGATGCCCATAATCACAAAAGCGGCCAGCACCGCCGGAACGATAAGGCGCCGCCGGATCTGTTGGACCCGGATATCCGCGTTATTCTGCTGCAGCGTTCTTCTCCGCCTCCGCCTGGGGTTTGACGGCCCAGGGCAGGTCTCTGGTCATGAGTATCTGGCCCCGCAACTTTTCGACTACCTCGGGATGATCGCGAAGGTACTGGCGCGTGTTCTCGCGGCCCTGCCCGAGATTTTCGCCTTCATAGGAAAACCATGCGCCGCTCTTCTGTATCAGCTTGTCATCAATGGCCATGTCCAGAATATCGCCCTCACGGCTGATGCCCTCATTAAAGAGGATGTCGAATTCGGCTTGTCGAAAAGGAGCGCTTACCTTATTTTTGACCACTTTAACCCGTACACGGTTGCCCACATTTTCTTCGCGGTCCTTCAGGCCCGAAATGCGCCGGATGTCCAGGCGCATGCTTGAGTAAAACTTCAGCGCCCGGCCGCCGGTCGTGGTTTCGGGACTTCCAAACATGACGCCGATTTTCTCGCGAATCTGGTTGATGAAAATCAGCAGGGTCTTCGAGCGGCTGATCACCGCGGTGAGTTTGCGTAGGGCCTGGGACATCAAGCGCGCCTGGAGACCCATGTGGGAATCGCCCATCTCACCTTCCACCTCGGCTTTGGGAACCAGCGCCGCAACCGAATCCACCACGATCACGTCCACCGCATTGCTGCGGACAAGGCTCTCGCAGATTTCAAGGGCCTGTTCCGCCGTGTCCGGCTGTGATACGAGCAGGTTGTCGATGTCCACCCCGATTTTCTGGGCAAAGGTGGGGTCCAGCGCGTGTTCAGCGTCGATGTAGCAGGCAATCCCGCCGGCTTTCTGGGCATTGGCCACCACATGCAGCGCCAGCGTCGTTTTACCCGAGGATTCCGGTCCGAAGACCTCCACCACGCGGCCTCGAGGAAACCCGCCCACGCCCGTCGCTATGTCCAGGGAAAGGCTGCCCGAGGAGATGACCTGCACGCCCTCACGGAAAGAATCGTCCCCCAGGCGCACCAGGGTGCCCCGCCCGAATTGCTTCTCCAGTTGCGATACCGCGATGTCAAGGGCTCGCATTTTTCCTTTGTCGTCAGTTGAAGCCGCCATTATAAACTCCTTTGTTGATGTACTGAAATTATTTTCAGATATGCCAAGTGTGCCATATTTCCCGCATCATGTCAAATTCCACGCCCGGCGTGCCGGAGCGGGCGGGATTGAATGCATCCTCAACCTACAGGTAGAATATCATACGATGAATTCATATAGTGTTATCAATTTTTCCGTGCTCGGCGGTGGCGGTGAAGTGGGCGCGAATTGCTTTGAACTGTCCTTTAATGGTTCACGCATCCTTCTGGATTGCGGCACCCATCCAAAAAAGGAGGGAAAAGAGAGCCTGCCCGCCTTTGATCTGATGAATCAGCCGCCGGATGCATACCTGATTTCCCACGGGCATATCGACCATTGTGGGGCGATTCCTGTTTTGTGCAGGCGTTTTCCCGGGGTTCCGGGATTTGCCACGCCGCCCACGCGGCACATTGTGGACCGCATGCTGCACAACAGCGTCGTGGTGATGGATATGCTCGCCAAGGAGCGGGGCATCTCCGGGTATCCCTTATTCGACCACTATGATGTGGGGTATGCCATGCGGTTCTTGAGTGCCCGCGAATTTGGGGCCCCCTTTAATCCCGGAGAAAATACCGACATTGAGGCCACCTTTATTCACGCCGGCCACGTTCTCGGTGGTGCGAGCATTTTAATCCGGATACCGGGGCACACGCTCTTTTACACCGGCGACATATCCCGCACGCGGCAATGGCTCCTTGGGGGCTGTGCGCGCCCCAATAAGGCCTTGCGCGTAAACACGCTTGTGATCGAATCCACGCTGGGCGCCACCGATGACGATGGCAAATGCTCCTACGAGGAGGAAACCTGCCGTCTCGGCGACCGGATGCGGTGCGTTTTGGAACGGGGCGGCGCCGTGCTGCTTCCCAGTTTCGCCCTGGGGCGCACCCAGGAAATGGTGAATATCGTCGCTCAGTTGCAGGAGACGGGCCAGATCCCCCACACACCCATTTACACGGTGGGTCTTGGCAGGGCTGTTTACGAGATTTATGACAAGTTCACCGACTACCTGCATCCGGATGCGGTGTTGCGGCCGCTGTCGCACACGCACCGCCTCGGCAATGTATGGGACAAGGGCCTGGTGGAGGACCTGCTGCGCCGGCCTTCCGTGATCATCGCCACGTCGGGCATGATGACGGAAAATACCCCGTCCGCGCTTGTGGCACAGGCTATGGTGCGGCAGTCCCATCACGGTATCTTCTTTGTCGGATATCTCGACCCCGACACGCTGGGATATAAACTGCTCCACGCCGGCCCGGGGGACATGCTGCAGTTTGAATTGGACAAACCGCCGGTCGAAGTTGTATTGGAGGATATCGGCCAGTATCGTTTCAGCGCCCATGCGTCCCGTTCGGAACTGGTGGATATCATTCGCTGCGTGGATCCGGAACATATTATTTATGTCCACGGCGATCCCGATGCCCTCTCCTGGATGCGGGAAAATGCAGGCAATGGCGCCCGTGCCTTTGTTCCCGAAATCGGCCAGACGGTAACCATAGAGGCATAGCCATGGCAAAAAAGCGGCATTCTCCGGTTCAGCACCTGCTTTATGGCTTGGTCTGGATGTTTTTTACACTGACCAGGGCCTTGCCCCTGCGTTTTGCCCGGCACCTGGGAGCCGCCCTCGCGGCACTGGCCTATGTGGTGGTGCCGAGGGTCAGGAAAACCGGGCTGGCCAATTTGGACCTTGTCTATGGGGATACCTTGTCCACCCGGGACAAGAAACGTATTTTATTCGAATCGGTGCGAAACCTTGGCCTTGTCGCTGCGGAGTTCTCTTATTTGCCGACACTCCTCGCGGAAGGCTTCGAGTCGCATGTGACCGTGCGCGGCATTGAGAACATCGACCGTTCCCAAGGTTGCATTTTCATCGGCGCCCACCTTGGCAACTGGGAATGGATGCTTCCCGTCAGCCGTATGCTGGGACTTGAGACGGCGGCCATCGTGCGGGAGTTTGACGACCCCCGAATGGATGGGCTTGTGTCGGGGGTGCGGCAATCGAGCGGCGTCTTCCTTATTACGAAGGACAATGCCATGGGAACGGCCTTGCGTGTCGTCCGTGAAAATGGACAGGTCGGATTGCTTGCAGACCAGAATCCTAGGCAAAACGCGGTGCCGGTGACGTTTTTCGGCCGGGAGACCTGGGGAACCATCGGGCCGGCGCTGCTCGCTATGCGGGGAAAAGTGCCCATACACCCTATTTCCATGATCCGTAACGATACGGGCGGCTACGTGTTCACATTTTATCCCCCTGTCGAGTTGCGGTATACGGGGAGCATGATGGAAGACCTGCGCGAAAATACCCAGCGCTGTCAGGACGCCTTGGAGGCGATTATACGGGAATATCCCGGGCAATGGCTTTGGCTGCATCGACGGTGGAAACGCCGCGAACGACTGGAAAGTGAATGGAAAAAGCGGGAGGAAAAGCAGGCTGCCCGGTACGGAAGCGAGACTGCCGGTAAATCTGAAAGTGTTGCGGCGGAAGGGAAAGAACAACCATGATATCAATCGGTACCTGTGCATTGGGTGCGCGTCCCCGGGTGGCGGTTGCCATTCATGACGGGGAGGCGCACACGGATGTGAACCAAGCGCTGGCGGCCGGCGCGGACATGATTGAATTGCGCATTGACCAGTTTGCGGACAAAACAACGGCCCATGTACTTGCCGAAGTGAAACAATTTTCCGGCGTGCCGCGCATAGGCACCATCCGCAGTGCGGTCGAAGGTGGCGGTTGGTCCGGCACGGAAGAGGAGCGCCTCGGCCTGTACGAATCCATCCTGCCCGAGGTGGAAGCGGTGGACATTGAACTTGGCGCGGAGAAAATAAACCATCAAGTGATCAGTCTGGCGGCAAAACAGGGTGTCACGGTCATCGCTTCCTTTCATGACTTCGAGAAAACACCCACTTCCTCGTTTTGTGCCTCCTTGATACGACAGGGAATGGATCTTGGCGCGGATATCGTTAAAATTGCCGCACATTGTGAAAGCCGGGAGGATTTTCATCGTCTGACCGCCGTCCTTCTGGAACATCCGGACCGGAATCTGGTGGTAATTGGTATGGGAGCGCGTGGAATTCAGTCCCGCTTCCTCTTTCCCGCGCTGGGCTCGCTCATCACCTACACCTTCCTGGGAGTGCCCACCGCTCCGGGTCAAGTATCCCTGGAGGAGACGCTGCGCTTGATCCGGGTGCTGTACCCGTAAACCCAAGATCAGATATTGGCGTCGATAGCACGTGAACACAGCCCCACATACTACGCCCCAGTGGTGATCGCCCCAAAAAAGAAACGGGAAAAATGTTTCCATTTTTCCCGTTCCTGGAATTCAGTCTGGTGTTAGCGCCTCAGGTCTCAGTCCCAATAATAGATTGAGCGTGGACGGCAGGAAACGCGCTTGGTCACGGTGTACGGACGGCCGCCAAGGCCTCCACCCGCTACATTGACGGTACGCGTACATACCATTTTACGCTTGAGTTTTGCGGGGCGGCAGGTAACCGCCGCGCAGGGTGCTGCGGTACAGGGCGCCGCGGCACAGGGCGCTACGGCTTCCGCAGGCGCTTCGGCAGCAGGCGCTGCTTCACAGGGCGCTGGGGCTTCCGCGGGTGCAGGAGCCTCACACGGGGCCGGGGCTTCCGCAGGCGCAGCCGCGCACGGGGCGGGGGCTTCTGCAGGCGCAACCGCGCACGGGGCTGGGGCTTCTGCAGGCGCAGCCGCGCAAGGCGCCGCGGCGCAGGGCGCCGCTACCGGCACTGCCAGCATTACAGGGGTCGCCGGACGGGTGGTCATATAGAAACCGGGAGACAGGGCAACCGCCGTGCAGGGTGCCGCGCAGGGTGTTACACAGGGAGCCTGGGCCTGCGGGCATGCCACTGCCATAGGACACTGGGCACTCGCAATTCCGGCAAGCATAAACACGCTAACCGCCAGGAACATCATGGATTTCTTCATTGACAAACACTCCTTTCTAAGGTTTTCTTTTTTGGCGGGTGAGAACAAACCAAGCCTTGGATGACCTGTATTGGGCCGGGAAGGGTTTGGTATCAGCCCGCGTTCCACTACTTCTATACAGCAAAGCGACGCGTTTTTAGGAAACACAAACAGTAAAGATTTGCGTCTCGCCGCTTTGAAGCCTGCACATATTCAACTGTGCGTTGAAAGTAATCCATTTATTGAAGCGAATATTGTTCAAAAAGGAACTACCTTCACACGGTCGAAGGGGAAAACATCGCGTATATCCCCTCTATTCCTCGGCGCGTTTCACCATAGGAAATTTTAAAGCGGGAGAAATCACGATTCCCCCCGCTTAGGGTTCAACAATCGCTACTTGCACCAATCCACAAGCCAGGCCCCGCCGCAGCACCTGGGCGCACAGCATACCTGTTTCGGGCAGCATACGGGAGTAACCACCTTCACCGGCTTGCAGCACACGGGGGCGCAGACCACCGGCTTGCAGCACACGGGGGCGCAGACCACCGGCTTGCAGCATACGGGGGCGCAGACTACTGGTTTGCAGACCACGGGTTTGCAAACCACGGGCGCGGGACAGCATACAGGGGTAATCACCTTGACAGGGGTGCAGCATTTCACGGGCACGCAGCATTGCGCGCTGGCCGCTCCGGCGAGCAGCATAACTCCAAGCATAACGAACAACAGTGACTTTTTCATAGACCCAAGCTCCTTTCCAGAGATACTCTGTTTTGCGGGTGTCGAAACCGCTTCCTTTCACAGCCCCGGGCCGTGTGGAATCGATTTCAACATACCTCGCACCCTCTACATGGTTACTTGCTAAAGCGACATGCTTTATTAAGTCTCAAGCCCTTATGACGCTTATGCCCGACAACATTTCCATCCATAAGCACAACACATACGCCTAAACACAGTATCTTCTGTGTTTGTATTTAACAGATCCTATTTCGCTATGATTGCACCCACTTGATCCGCTGAAACCGTGTAAGATTCATTATAAATGATGAATTAGAAAAAAGCAAGCTCTTTTTATGTGCGTATTCCGACGATTCCGCCCTCTTGTTCCGAAGGATTCCGCCCTCTTGTTCCGAAGGAAGGCGCCCTCTGATTCCGAAGGATTCCGCCCTGGTATTCCGATTGAATCGGTCCCTTTGTTT
>Ga0123335_1001897_pt1 | contig 32584 bp, 27 predicted proteins | sample BiotimSIPDNA_2_FD_89707 | JGI IMG/M metagenome (GOLD analysis project Ga0123335, IMG submission 89707) | Anaerobic biogas reactor microbial communites from Washington, USA - Biogas_R2 time_0 SIP DNA | ecosystem: Engineered > Bioreactor > Anaerobic > Unclassified | place: Washington, USA... | reverse complement strand
GGATCCCCTGTGGCCAAACTTGAGCTTGTAAGTCTTTCCGCCCAGAGCAAGGCCAAGAAGCTGATGCCCCAGACAGATACCGAAAATCGGCTTTTTACCAATCAGTTCGCGAATTGTTTTTATGGCGTAAGTGACTGCTGCCGGATCCCCGGGACCGTTTGAAAGAAATATTCCGTCAGGGTTATAGCTCAGTACCTGCTCTGCACTGGAATGCGCGGGTACTACGGTAACATCACACCCCAGAGACTGCAGGATCCGCAGAATATTGTACTTGATACCAAAGTCAAACGCGACTACTGAGTACCGGGACTCTGATTTAGATGCAGTACTATGCTTATGCTCGTTCCAAAAGTAGGGCTCTTTGCAAGTTACATTTTTTACTAGATCAAGTCCCTGTAGTCCGCTCCAGGCTTTAGCCTTATCAATAAGCTCATCGACTGAAATATTCTGCTCTCCAGCCCATATCACTGCTTTCATCGCACCTTTTACCCTGATATGTTTGGTAAGGGCGCGTGTGTCGATATCCTGAACACCTACAATTCCGTTCTCGATCAGGTATTGGGAGATAGTCTTACAAGAGGTGAAATTGGAAGGGTAGGGGCATGCTTCTTTCACCACAAAGCCGCTTACCTGAACCCGTGATGATTCAATATCGGAATCGTTTACTCCGTAGTTTCCAATAAGGGGATAAGTCATTGTGACAATTTGAGAAGAGTAAGAAGGATCGGTGAGAACTTCCTGGTATCCGGTGTGGCTGGTGTTGAAGACTACTTCACCTGTTGATTCGCCTGGCGCCCCAAACGACTCCCCTTCGAATACAGTACCATCTTCCAGAGCAATTATACCTTTCACATGACCTCGCTTTTTACATGAAACCGCAGCAATACATCAAAATACGGACAAAAGTGTAGGAATAATGTTCAAACACCATAAAAAAAAGACATCCTCCCCTCATATCTGGGAAGGATGTCTTTATATATTCGATGCTGTACTTCATATTGACACTTAAGAAGAAAAGCGGTTTTTTTTATAAAACCGAAATCAATATAATGCTTTTTGAGAGGGTTGTCAATATAGGTTCTGCAGGGGCACAAAAATGTATAATGAGATTGACTAAGAATAATACTCGCAAAGGCCCCAAAAAATAGACATTAAAGAAAACGGGAGTCTGCTTCTTTGCTGTAAAGAGAGGTATAATGCAGTTATTTACAATTGCAAAAACAGAAACAACCTTCCAGGTGATCGTTTACCATCCCGATCGCCTGCATATAAGCATAACAGATTACACTGCCCGCAAATGTAAAACCCCGTTTCTTCAAATCTTTACTCATGGCGTCTGACTCCGGGGTCTGGGTGGGAAGGTCTTTCCAGACCCGGGGTGGTTTTGATGGGTAAATTGTGGAATAACCGGTGAACTGCCAGATGTACTTGTCAAAAGTACCGAATTCTTTACGGATATCCATGAACTTTGATGCATTATTTATTGCCGAGGTAATTTTCAGGCGGTTGCGGATGATGCCTTTATCCAGCAGCAATTCGTTTACTTTCTTCTCATCGAATGCGGCCACCTTCTTCCAGTCAAAGCCGGCGAATGCTCTTCTGAAATGATCCCTTCGCTTAAGTATCGTTATCCATGAAAGGCCGGCCTGAAAGCCCTCAAGTACAAGCATCTCAAAAAGTCTTTTGTCATCGTGGAGTGGAATGCCCCATTCTAAATCATGATATCTGATGTAATCGGGATCATCACCGGCCCAGGCGCATCGTGTCTTCTGCTGCAATTATCGCCTCCGCAATTTTCAGATCGGACTGAGTTGTGATTTTGAAGTTTCCCGGGTCCCCCCAGGCAATTCCCACAGCTACACCCATGTTCTGCATCAGAACCGCCTCATCGGTGGGTGGCGTTTCGGAGCTCCCTGCAAGGTCCAGGGCTTCAAGAAGAAGTTTCCTGCGGAAAAGCTGCGGAGTTCCTACTCTGACAAGTTTATCCCTGTCGACAGTGTTTCCTGCTCTATCACCCTCAAAATTCCTTACGGTATCTACCTCCGGGGTGACTGTGATTATGCAGTCGTAAGAATTCTTTTTTTCCAGTATTCGATCAATGACCGGATCTGTCACAAAAGGCCTGGCGGCATCATGGATAAAAATCCATTCTGAACTGGTGCTCTTCACGCCATTATTTACAGAGTTCCATCTCTGCTCTCCGCCGGCGACTACCTTGACCCGCTCACATGAATACTCTTTCTGCGAAGTCTGCAGTTTCTCTGCGGGTACCACCAGAACAACAGTGCCGATTTCCTTATGCGATAGAAGAGTGTTAAGGGAATACTCTATCATAGGCTTTCCACCAAGCGGTACAAAAGCCTTGGGTACAGGATATCCCAGCCTCTTTCCTGAACCGGCAGCTACGATTACAGCATCGATTTTATGGTCTGTTGAGGTGCTCATTTACTGAAAATACTTTCCAGCAATTGAAATTAACAGAACAGGATTCTGAGAAAGGATGGGATTACAGGAAGGACAGGTCGAGGCACATAAAGTTCAGGGTGAGCGGTTTAAATTTACCGCTCACCCTGCCGAAAGAACTGTCAAGTTTTATGAGTATGAACTATTTCTTTCTCTCTACCAGTCCAGCCACTTTCATGGGTAACCCGAACAGCTTGATAAACCCGGTTGCGTCTTTCTGGTCGTAAAGCTCGGTATCTGTAAAGGATGCCAGGTCTTCAAGATAAAGCGATTTGGCCGCTTTTGTCCCGGCTGCAATAATGTTCCCCTTATAGAGCTTCACCCTGACCGTTCCGGTCACATTTTTCTGTGTTACATCCACAAATGAATCCAGTGCTTCTCTCAATGTACTGAACCATTGACCAAAGTAGACAAGCTCCGCATACCTTGAGGAGATTGTCTCTTTAAAATGGCTTGTGTCTCTGTCAAGCACCAATCTTTCAAGTTCCCTGTGGGCAAAGTAGAGAATTGTGCCGCCTGGTGTTTCGTAAACACCCCGGGATTTGATGCCGACAAGTCTGTTTTCAACCATATCGACATGTCCTATTGCGTGAACGGCTCCTATTCTGTTAAGCTCGCTGAGAAGCGCCCTGGGGCCCAGTGCTTTTCCGTTTACTGCGACCGGGGTTCCTTTTTCAAATTCAATCTCGACGTACTCTGCCTTATCGGGTGCTTTTTCAACTGTATTTGAGAGCGTGTAAACATCATCCGGCGGTTCATTTCCAGGACTCTCCAGAACGCCGCCTTCATGGCTGATGTGCCATATGTTTCTATCTTCGGAATAAATCCGCTTTTTTGACTGGCTTATCGGAATATTGTGCTTCTCCGCATAGGCAATGCAGTCCTCTCTTGAATGCATTGTCCAGAGAGGATCTTTCCAGGGAGAGATGATTTTGAGCCTGGGATCGAGTGCCATAACGGTCAGCTCGAACCGCACCTGATCGTTTCCTTTACCAGTTGCACCGTGTGCGACAGCGGTGGCACCCTCTTTGTGGGCGATCTCAACTGCCCTTTTGGCGATCAGAGGCCGCGCAAAGCTAGTCCCCAGAAGGTATGATCCCTCATAAACAGCACCAGCCCGCAGGGTAGGGTAGATGTAATCGGATACAAACTCTTCTGTGAGGTTTTCTATGTAAAGCTTTGATGCCCCGGTTTTGAGAGCCTTCTCTTCAAGGCCGCTCAGCTCTTCCTCCTGACCCAGATCAGCGCACATGGCTATTACTTCGCAGTTATAATTCTCCTTCAGCCACGGGATCATGATAGATGTGTCAAGCCCGCCTGAATAAAGCAATACTACCTTTTCCATATTGTTTCCTTGTATTTAGAATTGTTGGATTCAGGTGCCAGAATCTGGAGCGTATCTCAGTGCTGCTCCAGATCCTGACTGAGTTTTTAACTATTTCTTGCTGATTACCGATTTGAAAATTGCAACTGCCTTGTCTATTTCAGAAGTGCTGACTGTAAGAGGCGGCATGAACCGGATTGTATTTCTTCCTGCTTTAACTACGAGCAATCCTTTACTTTTACACTCATGCACCACAGTGACAGGATCCTCTTTCATCTGCACACCAATCAGAAGCCCTGCCCCTCTGATATCTTCAATACCACTCACCTCTTTTTTTAGTACTGTGAGTTTCTTTTTCAGATAGCTGCCCTTCTGCTGCACCTCTTTGAGGAACGGTTTTGCGGATACGATTTTAAGCACCTCATACCCAAGGGCGCAGGCAACCGGGTTGCCGCCAAAGGTGGTCCCGTGGTCTCCTGGAGAGAGAGCAGAAGAGAAATTTTCACTGCAGATGACAACTCCAAGCGGCAGTCCGCCGCCTATCGGCTTTGCAAGAGTCATCATGTCAGGAACGACTTTATGCTGCTGGTAATTCCAGAGTGTTCCGGTTCTTCCCATTCCGCACTGGATCTCATCAAAGATTAGAGCTATTGAGTTTTTCTCTGTATACTCTCTTAAGAACTTGAGAAACTCAGTTGAGACAGGATTTACTCCTCCTTCACCCTGCAGAGGCTCAATGATCACAGCCGCGAACTTGTGTGAATCAAGAATCTTCTTTGCTGCCTTGATATCATTGAGTTCCGAGCAGTGGAAACCCTCAAGAAGAGGCTTAAAACCGGCATGGAATTTTTCCTGTGGAGTAGCACTGAGAGCCCCGTAGGTTCTTCCGTGAAAACCCTGGGTAAATGAAAGTACATGATATTTCCCGGCTGTTCCAGAGGCTTTCTTTCTGGCAAACTTTATTGCCGCCTCATTAGCTTCTGTTCCGCTGTTGCAGAAAAAGAGCTTGTCACCAAAGCTGTTTTTAAGAAGATGTGCAGCAAGGTCGATCTGAGCCTGGGAGAAATAGAGGTTTGATGAATGGATTACTTTTGCAGCTTGTTTCTTAATGGCAGAGGTGAGTGCCGGATGTGCATGGCCCAGAGCATTTACGGCAATGCCTGATCCAAAATCCAGATACTTTTTATCATCTGCATCATAAAGCCAGGAGCCTTTTCCTTTAACAATCGGTGCCCCATCCCGTTTATATGTCGGCACAAAAAGAGAATCAAAGTTTTGCTTTTTCATTATGTCCGTCCGTTTGGTTAGATCTTAAAAAAGGTTCATTTCAGGGAGAACCTGAACGTCTAATTGTAAATTACAGTACCGGTGGAAGTGTCTGTCGTAAGTTCATTACGAAGTGTTTCACTGTCCTTCCAGCCGCAGATATGAACGCGTCCTACCCCGCGATGGACTGCTTCTGCAGCCGAGCGGAGCTTGGGTATCATACCTCCTGTAATATGACCGCGGGTTATAAGATCTTCTATTTCAGATGTACGAATCTCTTTTCTTACTTCATCGTTAATAAGTACTCCCGGAACATCAGAGACAAAAATAAGGTCATCGGCACAAAGGGCCTTTGCCAGCTCGCTTGCGGCAAGGTCTGCATTGACATTATAAATAGCACCGGAATTATCCCGGGAGATAGGCGAAATGACCGGTACAATACTGTTTTGCTTAAAAATTGAAATCAGATTTGTATTTACTTTTTCAATTTTACCCACAAATCCTATATCCTGCCCCCTCATTGTCATTTTGGAGGCGGTAAAAAGGTTTGAATCCACTCCACTGAGACCGGCAGCCGCTACACCCTCTATAAGCAGGGCATTTACGATCCGCTTGTTTACATCTCCGGACAGCACCATCTGTACTATTTTCACCATCTCGCTGTCGGTTACCCGCATCCCCTCAACAAAGGTGAACTCTTTATTGAGCAGATCAAGATGACGTGCGATATCCTTGCCGCCTCCATGAACAACAACAGGAAATGAATCCGGCATAAGCTTTTTCAGGCTCTTGCCCAGTTCATGAAGAAGCCCCTCTGCGTCTACTGTCGCACCGCCAATCTTGATACACACCGTTCTCATTGCGATCCTTTTCCTCTCTTTTTAAACCAAAAATTCCTGGATCGTGATGGGTTTAATTATATAAAATAATTTACGGGAGAGCAGATTCTTTGTTTTTCAGTAATAATCGTCCTCCGATCTTAGTTGTCAGAAAAGGAAAAAAGAGGTATCATATAATCAGGTGACATATACACGGTCATGAGCCGGGAATCGGCTGACCCTGTTATTCTGAACAGATCTGTGTGTTCAGGATAGAATAACGACAAAACTGTGTTAATATTTACGTTTCCCCAGGGTTGGTATGAATAAAAAAAGATCCAGAAACCAAAGATCCACAGTTGGTCTGTTTATCTCTGACCTGGAAAATGCATATACCTATAATCTTTATATGGGGGCCATGGATGCAGCAAAGAGAAGCGATACAAATCTGATAATTTTTCCCGGGAAATCACCTAAAGCCCCTTATGAATTTGACTACCAGTTCAATGCTATATATGAACTGCCATCAGCAGATAATATCGATGCACTTATCCTTGCAACAGGTACAATCACCAACTTTCTCTCACATGAGGAGTTCGAGGCTTTTTACAAAAGATACGAGGGAATTCCACTTGTAAGCATCTCTATACCCCTCAGTGGAATTTCAAGTGTCCTGATTGATAACAAAGTGGGTTTGAAAAAAGCTTTCTCGCATTTGATTAAGGACCACGGATTAAGAAGAATCGCTTTTATCCGGGGACCCGAAAGCAACATAGAAGCACAGGAAAGGTATCTTGTTTACAAAGAAGCTCTGAAGGAAAATGATATTGAATTTGATCCGGCACTTGTTTGTGAAGGGGATTTCAGTTTTTATTCGGCATCTAAAGCCATAAATGAGCTTCTTGAAGAGCGTAAAGTAAGATTCGATGCTGTTTCTGCTGCAAATGATGAGATGGCGCTCAGTGTGATGCAGACACTGCAGAACAGAGGGTTCCGGATACCCGCTGATGTGGCAATTATTGGTTTTGACAATGTTGAAAGTGCCAAGTTCAGCACTCCATCGCTTACCACTGTCTCTCAACCCATTTACGAACAGGCACAAAAGGCTTTTCAGATCGCTCTTGATATGATAAATGGTCACTCTACCGTTAATCATACTCTTGAGACCCAGCTAGTTATCAGGGAATCATGCGGATGCATGTCTCAGTTGGTTAAAGCTATAGATCTCCACAGCTTCAGAAAGAAAAAGCGTTCTGTCTGCAGTGATGCTGAGATGCACAGGAAGTATTCATTTGAGGACCGCCCTTTTATAAACGATAAAATGCCCGAACTGCTTAGTGAACTATATGAACTGAGTGCCGTATTTCCAGGCATGGAAAAGAAATGTAACAGTCTTAAAAGCAGGTTTGTCGAGATGCTGTCGTCTGAACATGTTGAAGAGGACGATATTCTTACGTTTCAGAGTCTTGTCACCGATCTGCGCCATAACCTTCTGTACATGACAGATGACCCGGAAAAAGTTGTTAGGCTAGAGGACTTTTTTCATCAGGCCAGAGTCATTTTCATGGAATCGGCATTAAAGTTAAACGCAAAAAAAAGTGCGATTCATCAGAAAGATTTCAGAGGCCTCAGAGTCATCCTCAATCTTCTCTTATCTAACGTATACAATAGAAATAAAACTCTCAAAACAATTATACCGCAGCTTAAATCCATGGGTATCTCAAGCTGCTATATTTATCTTTACGAAAATTCCTATGTTCACGGAAGAGCTAAGCCGTGGAAGTTTCCGCGTACAATAAAACTGGCCATGTCCTACGGTCATCCAGTGCTGCCTGAAAAACTTCTCAAAACAGCTGCTATCGCAACAAAAAACATACTTAAAAAAGAACTCTTCACAGCAGACAAGCGATACACCGCTGTTGTTCTGCCACTCTTTTATATGGAAGAACAATTAGGGTTTCTTGTCACGGAAATCGATTTTATCGACAGTCTCCTCTTTGAATCGCTGGTTGTTGAAATCAGCTGTGCGCTGAAACTGATGTATCTGATGAAATCAAGACAGGAAATCGAGGAAAAACTCAGAAATGCCCTGATCGAACTTGAAGAGTATAATCAACAGCTAAATGATATCTCCCAGACAGATGAACTTACCGGATTGCTAAACCGCCGTGGCTTCCTGAACTATTCAAGACATGATCTGAATGTTTCAAGGCGCATGGAAAGAGATGGCCTTCTGTTTTTTGCCGATCTTGACGGACTGAAAAAAATAAACGATACCTATGGTCATGAAGAGGGCGATAATGCAATTAAAGCCGTAGCGGTCATTCTGAGAAAAACATTCCGTGAAGTCGATATCCTGTCGAGAATCGGCGGCGACGAGTTCACTATCTTTACAATCAATACTTCAATGGGAATGACCAGTGATTTTCAAAAGCGAATCTATGACCTGCTTGGGGAGTATAACAGAACTTCAGGAAAACCCTACAAAGTCTCTATCAGCATCGGAGCCGTTCCTTTTTCTGCAAAAGGCACAGAAAATATCGAAACTCTTCTGAACAATGCCGATATGATGCTCTATGAACAGAAGAGGCTAAAAAAAATGAAGCAGAAAAACGCTCACAAGCAGTAAAAAATTGTTGTAGCCTGAGTTTAAAACCTGCCCGCTGACAGCCTTTTTACCCCTTCAGGAGAATCTACAGAAGTAAAACCCGTGTATATGCTGGTTTTTTCCTAATCAATACTTTCCCTTGAGTATTCCAGCCCTGAAAGATACAATATTTAGGATTTTATATCCCGGAGATCTCCTTCTATAGTGTAATCCCGTAAGAATCAAAGAGATAGGAGAAACCAGACAAAAAACCTTGACTGAAAACCCAATATATTGTATCTTGAATAATTCTGGTAGCAACGGATAGTAGTTTTCAGGTGATTCAGCCCGAAATTTCATACCTAAGGAAAAACAAATGATTTTAAGGAAGCTCTCGATCTACGGCTTCAAGTCATTCGCAGATAAGATTGAACTGGAGTTTGGCGAAGGGATGACTGCGGTTATCGGTCCAAACGGTTGCGGGAAAAGTAATGTTGTTGATGCTATCCGCTGGGTTTTCGGAGAGCAGAAAGCATCGATGCTTCGCAGCAGCAACATGGCAGATGTGATTTTTTCCGGGACCCAGTCACGCCAGCCGCTCAATGTGGCTGAAGTTACTTTGACAATTGAGAACAACAAAAAGATCCTCCCTGTTGAGTATCGTGATGTCGCAATAACAAGAAGAATCTACAGAAGCGGCGAAAGCGAGTACATGATAAACAAAACCCAGTGCCGCCTTCGTGATATTCATAATCTCTTTCTTGATACCGGTGTGGGAAGCAGTGCTTATACTACAATTGAAAATACGATGATCAATTCGATTCTCAGCGATAAGGCTGAGGAGAGGCGCATACTTTTTGAAGAAGCCGCGGGGATCGGCAAGTACAAACACCGCCGTAAAGAGAGCCAGCGGCAGCTGGAGAAAACCCGTCTTGACCTGCTGAGAATCAACGATAAGGTTCAGGAAGCAGACAGGCAGGTTCGCATGCTTGCCAGGCATGTGGAAAAAGCAAAACGCTACAAGACCTACTTCGATGATTTGAAATCATTGGAAGTTGGATTCGAGAACCGCAGGTACCTTTCTCTTACAGAAGCCATGAAAGCACGCAAGGCACAGCTTTCGGAACTCGAGGCTTCAAGGGAGACCTTGCGTGCCAGGATAGGAACCGCTGAATCACGAATTGAGAAAATGCAGCTTAACGCTCTTGAACTGGAAAAAGAGCTTGAGATTGCATCAAGGAATGTAAGCGAGGCCAGCGAAAAGATCATAAAAACCGACCGGGACATCTCTGTTAATTCAGAGAGAGTCGCTAATCTGGCGCAGAATGCCGAGAGAATGGACAATGATGTGCGTTCCATAGAAGGACAGATTGAGGAGAACACAAATCTGCGGGCACAGATTGAAAAAAGCATCATAGAGCGTGAAACGCAGCTTCAGAAGAGCGTCCAGAGAGTTGACGGGGCGACAGACGAGCTGGGGAGGTTTGATGCCCGGATGCAGACAAGCAGGGAAAAAGCGGATCAGCTCGGACGCGATCAGATCGAGGTTATCAATCAGCTTGGAGAGAGCAGAAACAACCTTGGATCCCTTAAAGCTAATCTCAACAACTCTTTTGAGCGCAGGGAACGGGGGCTTCGCGAACTACAAAGCCTTGAGTCACGTCTGGAGGAGTTTCAGGAGGCAATCAGAACCTGCAATGAACAGTTGGCTACGGTCGATGAGGAGAACCGTAATCTTCTGCAGTCCCGAGAAGTGCTTCTTGGACGAATAGATAAAGAAGATAAGCGTTATCACAGCCTTGTTGAACGTGAAAAGCATCTTGAGGCCCAGATCGCATCGTGTAAATCACAGCTCAAATTTCTTGCGGGGCTGGAGTCATCTTTCGAGGGGTATCAATCAGGTGTAAAGGAGATCATCACTCGTAAGCTCGCAGGGATGAAGGGAATTATAGCCGATCTGCTTTCTGTTACAGATCAGCAGTTGATCGGGCTTGTGGAAAGGGTGTTGGGAGACAAGGTCCAGACCGTTGTATTTGAAAAAGAGGAGCACCTTCGCGCTGCGGTAGAGCTTTTGGGTAAAGAGAAGCTTGGTATGGCCAGAATGGTTTCTCTTGAGCGGCTCGCAGAAATGAAAGCATTGCCTGTAAACTCATCGGATGCAGGCATCAACTTGACTTCTGTTTTGAAAGTTGCCGGCGGATGCGAGGTGGTTGCAGAAAAACTTCTCAGCGGTATCATTATCACAGAAAGTGCACCTGAGGCCATGGCCGCGGCTCTGCGGGATCAATCAAAGAGGCTTTTTGTCAGCAGAGACGGAGTGATCTGCGAAAATGACGGAACTGTCGTTGCCGGAAACTCCAGGAAGGAAAAAGCCGGAATTCTGCAGCGTAAACAACAGATCGAAAAATTGACCTCCGATATTGACTCATTCCAAAAAGAGTATTCATCGGTTGTAAGTGAAAAAGAGATCTGCATAATCAACAGGGATGACGCAAAAGTAGCCCTGATAGAAGTAGATGAAAAACTCAATAAGGGTCAGCGTCAGCAGCAGGAGCAGCAGACAAATATTAAACATTATGAGAATGAAACACAGAATATTCTAACCCGCACCGGTGCGCTTCATCCTGAGCTCTCTTCAATAGAGGCTGGAATAAGGGACTCGGAAGAGAAAATCGCTGCAACAGAAGCGGAATCGGCAACACTTGAAAGCAGGCGGGATCTACTGGAAGAGCAGGTGGATATTGCCCGCAATGAGGTCCGTGATCTGGAAGAGCAGCGTCGTGCACTGATGGAACATCTCAAGAACGTCGAGCTTGAGACTCATGGGCTAAAAAACAGAATTAACCAGGATAAGGCCGATATCGAGCGTCTCAGCAGGGATATCAAATCTCTCACAGAACGTAAAGCCTCAAAGATTGAGGAGAAGAGAAATGCGCTTTCTGAAAAAGCAAATCTGGAAAGCGGTCTGGAATCTCTGAATATTGAGCTTGAAAATGGAAGACAGGCTCGCATAGAAAAAGAAGGAGTGCGTGACCGCAAGAGAGAAGAGTATAATGGCAAGCTCCTGGAGATAGAGGAAGTCAGAAAAGAATCACGGGCGGATCAGTCTGAACTTGATAACGTATCGAACCAGGTTCATGATGCTGAAATAAAGCAGACCCGTGATGAGCAGGAAAGCCGCCGTATAAGAGAAAAAATCTGGGAGGCTTATGAGATCGACCTTGAGACACCTCCGGAAAATATTCCTGTTATAGAACAGGAAGACAGTGATGTAGTTCAGAATATATCCATGCTCAAAGAGCGCATAAAGCACGTCGGGCAGGTTAATATGGCTGCTCTGGAAGATTATGAAACAGAGAGTCAGAGGCTTAAGGAGCTTACCACTCAGCGTGATGATCTTCAGAATGCAGTAGATGATCTTGAGAGGGCAATCAAAAAACTGGACAAAGAAGCACGTGTACAGTTCGTTGAGACTTTTGAAAAGGTAAAAGAGAACTTTACAGAAATGTTCACAACCCTGTTTGAAGGTGGCGAGGCCCAAATAGCTCTTGAGGAAAATGTTGATCCGCTGGAAGCACCTATTCATATCAATGTGCGTCCGGCAGGAAAGAAGATGAGGGGTGTTCAGCTTCTCTCTGGTGGAGAAAGGGCACTGACCGCTATTTCGCTGCTTTTCGCTCTTTACCTGGTTAAACCATCTGCTTACTGCATCCTTGATGAGCTTGACGCACCTCTTGATGACGCAAACATCGGAAGGTTTGTCAAAGTACTCAGAAAGTTTGCCGAAAAGACACAGTTTATAGTTATTACACACAGCAAGCGGACAATGGAAGCCGCAGACCTCCTCTATGGAGTAACACAGCAGGAGAAGGGCGTCTCCACAATAGTTTCTGTTAAATTCGAAGAGGCGGCACTGCAGGCGGCATAAGACCGAAAATAGATTCGATGGCAAATTCCACAGTGGATCTTAATAGCATTTTTACCTGCTGTTGTGCGTAAAGGCTTTCACAAAGCGCAGATGTTTCACCTGTGTGTGGTGCTTCTGCGATTTGTTCAAACTTTTCTGCTATAAGTTCTAAATACACTTTGTCCATTCCCGGATATGTGAGTCAGGTATTAAGATCCTTTGTTTTCAAATATTCATTTCTAATACTCCGGCAGTTATTTTCTATTTAATTTGTAGAACCCGAAGATTGCCGGTAAAATTTTTATCGCCAAACTTGAACCCGATACAGTTATTTACAGGAGTGAAATTATGCTCAGAATCACATTAATAATCTCCGGTGTAGTAATTTTTGCACTGATACTGGTCTCTTTTATGGCCGGGGTTTTCGATTCTGTAAGGCTGTCAAAGGAAATGGCCGGACCCTACAATCTTGTTTACCGGGAGTACAGGGGCCCCTTTTCGGGCATCAGACTAACTCTGAATGATGTTTACAAATATGTAAGGGATCAGAAAAAAGTGAGGGCGGAAGCCGGGTTTGGGATCTTTTATGATAATCCTGCAAAAACTCCACAAGATAGCCTGAGGAGCATCGCCGGTGTTATTACTGATTCCCTTATAGAGGTGAATGATCCTTATAAAAGCGCAAGTTTCAGGGAGACTGAAGCTATTGTAGGGCGGTTTCCGATCAGAAGTTTACTATCGTATGTAATGGGAACCGGAAAATTCTATCCATCTTTGCAGAAATTTCTTGAGGAGAACAGCCTTGAGCTTTCAGGTCCTGTTATGGAAATTTATAACAGCAGCGAAAAGAGGATTATCTATATAGCACCGGTGGGAAGTAAAGTATCTCCTGCGCCAGAATTCGGTAAATAACCAGTCAACTTGACTGGTTTATTCTTTTACTGGTCAACCCACAACCTGTTTGCTTTCTTCCCAGTACCGGTCCATCTCTTCCAGGGATGCTTTTGAGATATCCCTGTTGTTCTCTTTAAATTTATCTTCTATAAAGCGAAAACGTCTGGCGAATTTGTCAGTTGTTCTTCTCAGGGCGTCCTCCGCGCTGATACTGTGATGACGGGCAACATTGACCAGAGCAAAAAGGATGTCTCCCAGCTCCTCATCGGCATTCTGGTGATCCCCTTTCTGCAGCGCTTCCCTGAATTCTCCTATTTCCTCTTCAACTTTGTCAAATACCGGGGCCGTATCTTTCCAGTCAAAGCCCACTCTTGCTACCCGCTTCTGCATCTTTTCTGCTTTGAAAAGGGCCGGAAGAGCCTGGGGTATATCATCCACAAGGTATTTGCGGTGTTCTTTCCCTTTTTCACCTTTTTTTATCCGTTCCCAGTTGTGGATAACTTCGGTTGATGAAGAGACTCTGGTATCTCCGAACACATGCGGGTGGCGTCTGATCAGTTTTTCACTGATTTCATAAGCCACATCTTCTATCGTAAATTTTTTCTCCTCTTCGGCCATTCTGCTGTGCAAAGCGATCTGAAGCAGCAGATCTCCGAGCTCCTCTTTCATCTTGTAATCACTGTTTTCATCAACAGCTTCGAAAAACTCATACATTTCATCAAGGAAGCACGACAGAATCGATTTATGTGTCTGTTCTCTGTCCCATGGACACCCGCCCGGACTTCTTAACTTTGCGACTATTTCAATAAGACGTTCCACCTGCTTACCCATTTTTCTTCCTCACTCTTCCCACTTTCCTTTGCCTTCTCTTATCATTTCCGGGTCTTCTGTTGTCAGGTCAATTATGGTGGACCCGGATGGGTCATCAAGCGGCCCCATATCAAGCATAACATCAACTTCATTGATTACTGCCGGACGTACTTCTTCAGGATCGCCCCTGAGGTCTCCTGGAAGGCCGATTGAGGTGTTTGCGATCGGTTCTCCAATTGTTTTAACCAGTTCCAGAACCACTGCACAATTTGGGATTCTTATTCCAACAGTCTTTCTTTTTGGGCAAATCTTCTTGGGAACAAGATTGGTCGCCGGAAGAATGAATGTAAAGGGTCCCGGAAGGTATTTTTTCATGAGTTTAAAGTGTGCGTTTGATAAATGGCAATATGTAGATATCTGCGAAAAGTCACTGCAGATAAAAGAAAAAGACCTTTTTTTATCTTTCATCAGAAGATGGCTGATTTTGTCGATCGCCTTTGGATTACTGACACATGCTCCAATGCCGTAAACCGTATCGGTTGGGTAGACTGCGATTCCCCCCTCATCTTTCAGGATGCGGGCTACAGAGTCCAGATATCTTCTCTGGGGATTTACAGGATGAACATTATAGATTATCATAATACTTTCCATGCTGATTGCGATAAGAAACCACTCAGAAGTGACATGCGGCGGCTCTCAGCATAAAGTTAAATATAATATTTGAAAGTACCATACGAATCATTGACTTACTGTGCGACAAGAGATATTATTATTAATAAGTATGTTATACCCCTTGTATAATTAAAGATCCGGAGTTTTTTACCGGAGAAGTGTAACAGCACAGTCTGAGATCACAAGACAAAATGACAGATGGAGAATGTATGACCCTGGAAGTAAGTGTTAAAAAAGCCGATGAGAACCCGGTTCTGGAACTCATGGGAAGAATCGTTGATGCTGATGTCAAGAAGTTTCAGCGCAGGATAGAACAACTTTACAAAAAAAAGCACAGCCAGATTGTGGTTGATGTCAGCTGTGCAAGTTTCCTTGATAGTCATGGGCTTGGTACGATTGTTTACTATCATACCCTGATGCAGAAGGAAAAAAGAGAACTCATTATCCTGAATGCCAATCCCGACCACAATTCATATCTGAACAGGCTTTTCGAGCTTACCAATCTTGATAAGGTTCTCAATATTGTGACCCACCTCTGAGAGGTGGGTTTTTATTAAAAGGTATCCTGAATACGGACAAGGGCTTTTTCCACCTTGTCTCTCATATTAAATGCGCTTATTCTGATATAACCTTCGCCACTCTTCCCAAAACCTGCTCCCGGGGTACATACTACACCGGCCTTCTTCAGGAGATCATCAAAGAAACTCCATGAATCTGTTTTGCAGTTGATCCAGATGTATGGTGCATTGGTTCCTCCGGTGCAGCTGAATCCAAGGCTTGTCATCTTCTCACGGATAAGCCTTGCGTTTTCCATATAATAATCCGAGAGCTCTCTTACCTGCCGTGGTCCATCACCCATATAAACCGCTTCTGCGGCTTTTTGAACGGGATAGGAAACACCGTTGAACTTGGTCGTATGGCGGCGGTTCCAGAATGAATGGAGCAGGTGAGTGTTTGCGTTGCTGTCATATACCCTGCATGATTTCGGTACGATAGTGTATGCACAGCGGGTACCTGTAAATCCGGCTGTTTTGGAGAAACTCCTGAACTCAACGGCCACCTCGCGGGCACCTTCTATTTCGTAAATACTTCGCGGTATCGAGTCATCACGTATAAACTCGGCATAAGCAGCATCGAAAAGAATCAGGGCCTTTTCTTTTTTTGCATACTCGACCCATTCCCTGAGTGTCTCTCTGGATGCAACTGCTCCGGTAGGGTTATTTGGAAAACACAGGTACACCATGTCAATTTTTTCAGTGGGGATTTCAGGAACGAATCCGTTCTTCTCCGTGCACTCAAGATAGTGCAGTCCTGAATACCTTCCATCATGAAAAGCTCCGGTGCGTCCTGCCATTACGTTTGTGTCAACATACACCGGATAAACGGGGTCCGGGACCGCGATTTTAATATCCTGAGAGAAAAGCTCCTGAAAATTGCCGGTATCGCATTTAGCTCCATCACTGATAAAAATCTCATCAGCGCTGATATCTGCTCCCCGGGACTGAAAGTCAGATGCTGCGATTTTCTCCCTGAGAAAGTTGTATCCCTGTTCCGGACCGTAACCGTGGAATGTTGACTCTTTGGCCATCTCGTCAACAGCAGCGTGAAAAGCCTCTATACAGGCAGGCGGAAGGGCACGTGTGACATCTCCGATTCCAAGCCTTATTATCTCTTTCCCCGGATTCTCTTTCTGGAAAGCGCTTACCTTGCGTGCAATTTCGGAAAAAAGATATGAGGAGTTCAGTTTTAGAAAGTTCTCATTGATTCTGATCATTTTCGATTCCTGATAAAATTTTAAAATTCAAACTATCAATGATAAATAATAGTAAGCTGAAAGTCAATACTATGAGGAATCTTACAGTATAGCATTCATGAAAAATCGCTGGAATAGGTACAGATAAAGGCCAGATTAGCCGAAAAAAGGAGTTTTACAAGCCAAAGGTACTTCAGATGAAAGGAGGTTTGCTTCAGCCGCTTAGTGCATCCTGTACCGCTTCTGCAAGCTGTGCTGAAACAAAAGGTTTCTGAATTATTCTGATCGCACCTTCTTTTAAGACCTGCTGGAGTTCATCATCCATTTTGCAGCCCGTTGCAATGAGTGCCCTGATAGAGTTTTTTATCTCTTTTAGCTGCCTGAAACATTCCCTGCCGTTCATGTTCGGCATCATCATGTCCAGAATTACCAGATCGACATTTGAAGGGTCCCTTTTCACAAATTCAACGGCATCTTTACCGTTTGTGCATACAGATACATCGTAACCCAGCCAGGTCAACATCTCCTGAACTGCGTCCAGAAGAAATATCTCATCGTCCACAACCAGGATATGTCCTTTCCCATGAACACACGCTTTTGGAGCTTCCGAATCACTGCACATGGTTTTACGATTCACAGGAAAATAAAGAGTAAAGGTGGTTCCTTTTCCTGGTTCACTTTCCACATCGATGTACCCATTGTGGCTTTTCAATGTTCCGTAAACACTTGCCAGTCCAAGTCCTGTTCCTTTTCCCACATCCTTGGTTGTATAGAAAGGCTCAAAGATATGTGAGAGCACCTGCTTATCCATTCCGGTTCCAGTGTCTTTCACCGAAACTGCAATATAGTATCCCGGGGCGACAATGTATGCCCGGGATTTAGAGAAGTCTTTGTCCAGAGTGACATTCTCAGTCCTGAGCACCAGCTCACCGCCATCAGGCATGGCATCTCTGGAATTAAGTGCCAGATTCATTATCGCGCTCTGAAACTGAGTGGAATCTCCAATAATGACCGGATCAGCGGCATTCAGCTCGCAATTGACCTCAAATTTCTTGTCAATAGTGTACTCAAGAAGCCCGTAAACATCATTCAGCACATCGTGGATATCAAAGGCAGTCATCTGAAGTTTGCTCTTTCTTGCAAAAGTAAGGAGTTTGCCGGTCAGGTCTGAAGCCCTAGTTGTTGCTGAGAGGATCATTTGTGCGTATTTATCGAGTTTAGGATCCTCACCGTACCTGTGACGAATGATATCGGCATATCCGGAGATTGCACCCATTATGTTGTTGAAATCATGAGCAATTCCACTGGCAAGCTGCCCGACTGCTTCCATTTTGTAAATCGCCCGGAACTGATCTTCGAGTTTCGATTTCTCCAGTTCCGACTTTTTCCGTTCCGTGATATTCCGGACAATACTGATAACAGCGCCGCCATTGTCATTTGATGCATTTACCAGTGAAAAGCTGATTTCAGCAGGAAATATTTTGCCGTCCTTCTTTTTCATCAGGCATTCAACTGCTTTTATCCGCTCTTTCTGTTTTATTTCTTTAAAAATTGATTCAAGATGCGGCCTGCCTTCAGTGGGTGTGAGATCAAAAATGCATATGTTTCCCGATTGGGAATCGAGACTCTCTCCGAAGAGTTTGGATGCACGGAGATTTTTGATAAGAATATTGCCATTGAGGTCTGAAAGCATTATCGCATCCGGTGATGTTTCCACCAGGCTTCTGTACCTCTCTTCGCTCTCTCTCAGTGCAATTTCCGCTTTTTTTCTCTCAGAGACTTCCTCTATCAGCTCTTCTCTCTGTTGGAAAAATTTGAGGGTCAATGAGGCAAGCTGCCCAAAACCCGTGCTTGTTGTTGCCAGCTCTTTAATCTGAGAAAGATTACCAGAATCAAGAGCCTTGCGGATCATCTTCAAGGGACTGTTTACCAGTAACAGCAAGACAGGGAAAATAATAAAGAATGTGATACAGGTTGCTGCCAGAACCGGGAGAAAATCAATCTGGAGCCAACGGGAGACAATATAGAAAATCAGCAGCAGAACCGCACAAATCTGCAGAAGCAGAGGAAATATATTGAAATGTATCCGTTTGGACATCTAATCCCTTCTTTACAGTTTTTCACTAAGTGTACAATTTACGTGGTGGCGTTTGCAAGGTTTGATGAACACTCAACTGAATAGGACTTCTGGAAGAGGGAGATGCAAGTCACAAGTTGCAAGTCACAAGTGAAAGTTGGGGAGTTTGGAGTCATTTCCGGGGCAATTTTGAAATGCGGCAAATTCCTGACCACTTGAAAGGCTGAATTAATCCAGTGAAGGGGAATGCCCTGCTGGACGTAATTCATAACTAACAATTCGCAATTCAAGTAAAGGTTGCGCCAATCACCCAAGCTGCCTGTCTTCTATTTAAATCTTTCCCAGGTCCTTATTCTCAACCCAGCCGCTGAAGCCGTTGGGGAGGTTTACAAGCGACCATGCGCCTTCGGTTTTCCGGATACGGAATTTTGTTCCCTCATGTGCTGTAAAGAGGATTTTATTGCCGTCAGGCTGGTTTCTTGCATCCGTGGAGGGCGACAAAACAATAGCATAGGAAACTTTCTCCAGTTCGTAAATTTTAAAACCCATGGAGAGCCCGACAAGAGAAAGGCATAAAGCAAGCAGAACAGAGAGATAGATCAGCCAAAGGCGCGCATTGCCTGACAGGTAAAAGCAGGAAGAAATAAGTACCGAAATTGCGAACAGAAGGCAGAATGATAGCCAGAGCTGAGCCTTCAGGGAGAGAAGTATATGCATCTGCCAGATGATGTTTTCAAGAAAGCCCCGCTGCGGCTCCTGTATCCTGTCAACGATATTTGAGTTTACAAACCTGATATTTGTAGTGATATCCTGGTCGCCGGGCGCAAGCCTGGCTGCTTTTTCAAAGTACAGGCGTGCAAGCCCGATCTTCTTAAGACGGTAACAGGCATTTCCAAAATTATAATAAACCGTGCTGTTATTTACCCCTGACTGGACGATCTTCTCATAATAAGTAGAGGCGCTGTCGTACTGCTGGTCTGCATAGAACTGGTTCGCTTTTTCAAACCAGCTCGCTACAGGAGCAGCCTGAGCAGCGGCCAGGAGTCCGGCAACCATAAGGAGAATCGCAGCACTCATCGATACCTTTTCCTTTTTTCTCACACTCTCCAGACCTGTGATAAAGGTTTCCGATTTGGAAATAAGTTCGTTTCTTGTCTTATCATCGAGGCTCTTTCCCCCGAATCTGTAGCTGTCAATGTATTCGATAAAAAAGGCAAGGTCGGATACGATTTTTTCATCTGAACAGTTTTTCAGAAGTTCAGCTTTCAGCTCATCGAGAGTACGTCCTGTCGCCGGAAACCCGAACTTCTCAGAGATAAAACGCTCTATTGTTTCAGAAACTTTGCCCAGAAATTCCGATGGTGACATTCTGGAGGCAGTCTTTCTGATAGTTGAAAGATTTTTTCTGGCAAGGCTTACAGCCCTGCGACGGATCTGCTGTGGTGCGTTCTTCTGCCGACTGGCTGCCTGATATCTGTAAAGGATCGACACTAAGGCAATTATAAGCGGCAGGGGGAAGAGCAGAAAAAAGACCGGTTCTCTGTAAGGACGTTCTTCCTGATTGCTTATTTTCGCATTGGTTTTGATGTATCTGATATCCTGGCCGACTTCCCTGATCTCTTCCTGTGTAAGATACCTGGTCTGCGGCTTGCCCCCGTCTTTACCACGGGTCACATTGATATTGATCGGGTCCGAGGAGATAGTTTTGTAGGTCCCTGTTTCCGGATCAAAATAGGGGAATGTTACCGGAGGGATAACCAGATTGCCTTCCTGACGGGGTATCAGAAGATATTTGTAGAATTTCTTAGCAGATATTCCCCGGGCAGTTGTGTCCGCCGACACCTGACGTTCCGGTTTGAAAATTTCACAGTCTGCAAGCTTCGCGAGATTGACATCACCCATATCAGAGGGCCTGGTAGAACCTTTTAGAGTTACCTTAAGGGTCACTGCCTCCCCGGATGGTACCTCGCTGCGGTCCGCTGAAGCACTGATTGAGAAATTCCCCACAGCACCGGTAAAGCCTGCCGGAGCAGGCGGCAGTGCTTTGACATTGATAGAGAGGGAGTTGGAATGAGCGATCTTTGCGACAGCCTGCATCCCGCCTCCCAAAAAATCCATGTCAAAGAAGTCATCGAAAAACGGATCTACCCTTCGACGCTGAGCACGCTTGAGTTCCTGGTATTCAAATGGAACCGATGTTATCTGGAATGTTCCAGCACTTACAGGGAACAGTGAGTATTTCAAAGAGTATGTGTTGTAAATTTCCCCGTAAATTCGTTCCTGTGTGGTTGTAATCTGGGTAGTGAAAAGTCTGCTGAGTGAGAAGTCTTTGCCGAATGCCTTTTCCAGCTTTTCCAGTGCAGGCATGAAACTGTTGCGCACTTCGGTGGGGGAGTTTGCTTTCTGAACAATTTTAAAAGTAAAATCGGCCTGTTCGCCCACATACAGGTTTCTTTTATTAAGCAAAAGGCTGACCTGAATATCGGGGTTTTTAACCGGCTCATTTGTGACATTAAAAACCAACGGATCTGTTTTGTAAATGGTACCGTCCAGTTCAATCTGAATCGATGGAAAAGTAAAAGACCCGGTCGCTCTGGGTGTGATAACATAATAAAATTGAGTATTTATCTCGTTTTTCTGGACCGCTTTGCCGTTAATGATCTGAATAGATGAAGATGAAGACTGGCGGCGATCGGTTTTCAGTAGAGAAAACTGTTCAGTGGATTCCACATGCGGAACCCCCGGTGAGCCGATATTTTTATTGCTGCTTAAAGTGGCTGTTACTACGACCTGTTCCCCGACGGTAACATTTGTTCTTTCTGTGTTTGCCGAAAAACGGATCTGTGCATCGGCGGTTATCACCAGCGTTAGAAGGCAAAGAACCGGCAACAGTAAACTCTTTTTCATTTAAAATGCTCCTGAGCCCATTTGCGTATAGTGCGGCACAGCATTTTGACGAAAGGGACCTTTGAAAAATTATGGTCGGCTCCATTAACGATATGGTGCCCGGCTGTTATCCCCGAGACCCTTGCCTGCTTGACATATCGCCCCGATTCTTCTACTGAGATAGATTCATCTTTATCACCCTGGATAAGAAGGAGATTTCCCCTGAATTCACTGCAGAGTGATTCCACAGGATCGATTCCAAGTAGACTGTCAAGAAAGCCGATGCTCATTTCATGGGGGCCGTTCTCATAGTATCCATCTGAATTTGTCCCTGACTCGATAAGACTTTTTCTGCGCCTGATAAGGCCTGTGGGATCACCAACCGGAGAAAGGAGCACAACACCGGATGCTCCGATCTGCTTTGCACAGAAAGCGGCTATCATTCCGCCGAAACTGTGGCCCAGGAGAATTATCCTGGATGGGCAGTATTTCTGTTTAAGATATTCTGTCACATTGACGAGATCGGATTTCATTGTGGTGACATTCATATCGGCAAAAAGGCCATCGCTCTCCCCGGAACCGGTAAAATCAAACCTCATTGAGCAGAATCCTGCTTCGGCAAGATCCCGTGCTATTTTGACAAAAAGATAACCCGGCCCCATCCGCTGGCCCGTAAAACCATGACAGAACACAAACCATGTTCCATTCTGAGGCTCTGTTACATGCATTGATCCTCTGATCATTTTTCCATCACGGGGCGACTCAAAATACCTTAAAGACATCTTCGCTCTACCAGTCCTTTTCTGGTTTAGGGATCCGGGCGTCTGTTTTTTTCATGGGCTTGTTAAGAGAGTCAGCGTCATCTGCATACAGTTCTATGATTCTTTCCGCTTCCTCTTTTTTCATCTCTTCTTTGTCAGCTTCCTGCTGTTGTTGCTGCTGAGGCTTTTGCTGCTGTTGCTCCTGTTGTTCCTGATCCTGCTTATCCTGGTTATCCTCTTTATTCTGCTGATCCTGATTTTCTTTATCCTGTTTATCCTGATTTTCTTTCTGCTGTTCCTGCTCTTTTTTATCCTGACTCTGGTTGTTCTGATTATTCTTATCCTGATCCTGCTTATCCTTATTGTCTTTGTTATCCTTGTTCTGATTCTGCTGCTGTTGTTGCTGCTGCATCTGTTTTACTTTTTGGTGAGCCAGCTGGAGGTTCCATTTGGCGTCTTTGTCTTCAGGGCGGAGGTCAAGAGACTGAATATAGTTCTCAAGAGCTGCTTTGTACTTGTCGGTTGCGCCCTGGTCGCCGCTTTGCTCCATCTGCTGAGCTTTACTGAAAAGAATGTTGCCGAGGTTAAAATGGGCATCTGCCTTTTTCTTCTTGTCATCTGTTGACAGTGCGCTGCTATACATCTCTTCGGCTTTTTCGAAATCCCCAAGCCTGTAAAGTGCCGATCCCCTGTTCATCTTCAGTGCGTTATCGGAAGGAGAAACCAGGAGCGCATCATCGTAGAGCTTCAGTGCATCCTCGTACTTCTTATCTTTATAAAGTTTGTTGGCCTTCCTGTTTTTTGAATATACCTCATCTGCGCCTGTCATTGCGACAGCCGTAATTACAATCAGCAGCAGATAAACCGGATTAAATCTGAATAAGGATTTCATATCACTCAAAGCGGCCTTTCCATTCCTGTTTTCTTATACTGCGTTCTGATATGAAAAACTCAATTATAAGGAAAATCAAAGCGATCAGAAGAAAGAACTGATATCTTTCTTCAAATGTTGCAAGGTTTGCGGTGCCCAGATCCTTTTTTTCCATCCTGGAGATCTCCTGCATTATCTGTGAGAGGCTGAGATCTGTTCCTGCGTGGAAATACTTTCCGTTGCTTTCGACCGCGATTTTTTCAAGAATTACCGGGTTGAGTTTTGTCATAACCAGACTTCCTGAAGCGTCTTTCTTGTAAACAACATTACCTGCGCCTTTGCTTACAGGGATCGGCACCCCGCTCTCTGAGCCCACTCCCACAGTGTAGATCACGACTCCTTCTCTGGCCGCTGCAGCCGCTGCTTCAGCAGCTTTCCCCTGATGGTCCTCACCGTCAGAAATAAGAATCATCACCTTATGTTTCCTTGCCTTCGAGCGAAACGCTTCAGATGCCTGCTTAATGGCATCGGCAAGAGCTGTCCCCTGAACCTCTACCCATCCGGTTGAAACAGCATTGAGAAACATCTTCGCCGCTCCGTAATCAAGTGTCAGGGGGCACTGAACGAAACTCTCACCGGCAAAGACTATGATTCCTATACGATCACCTTTCAGGGCGTCTATGAGTTTTGATATCTCATGCTTTGCCCTGTCGATTCTATTTGGCGCGATATCTTCTGCAAGCATGCTCTGAGAGATGTCCAGAGCAACCATGATATCGATCCCTTTGCGCTCTACCATCTCCACTTTTGCCCCGAAACGGGGCCTTGTTAAAGCGATAGTCATGAACAGAAAAAAAGCACAGAAAAACGACCATTTGATCACCTGGCGGGACAGGCCCGCTGCAGATGTCAGTTTGTTAACCAGATCAAGGGATGCAAACCGTTTCAGAGCGGAAATTTTGCGCTGATATGCCCATATGAAAAAACCGGCAAACAGCGGCAGAAGAAAAAGGAGAAGAAAAAATTCAGGGTTTCCGAATCTCATTGCAATCCCGTATTATGGAATACGCCTGAAACGTGTGTGCTGAAGAACCAGCTCAAGCATCAGCAGAACAAATCCGGCCCACAGCCAGGCGTAAAACCGTTCATTGTAACTTGTGTAAATTGTCGTTTTAATCTCTGTTTTTTCCAGTTTGTCTATCTGGTCATAAATTTCCTTGAGTTTTTCGGCATTTTTAGCTCTAAAAAATTTTCCGCCGGTAGTGCTGGCGATTTCCTCAAGTGTTCTCTCGTCAAGGTCAGATTCAATCTTCTGAATCTGCTGGACCACTTCTCCTGTAAATGGGTTTCTCATCTCTACCGGGATAGGAACCATACCCTCTTTACCAACACCGATTGTATAGATTTTTATCCCCAGCTCTCCGGCGGCTTTTGCGGCCGTAACAGGCGGGATTTCACCTGCATTGTTCGCGCCATCGGTTAAAAGCACCATGACCCTGCTTTTTGCGTTAGAGTCCTTGAGGCGGTTGGCAGCAGTCACTATAGCCGTTCCTATTGCGGTCTGGGAACTAAATTCTGTAAAGGTGACTTCACTGATGAACTGAGAGAGGATGTTGTAATCGAGAGTCAGGGGACATTTGGTAAAGCTGCGCGCTCCGAAAACAACAAGCCCTATCCGGTCGTGCTGTCTTTTGCCGGTAAAGTCTATTATGGTCTGTTTTGCAACCGTGAGACGGTTATCAGGCTGAAAATCCATGGCCTTCATACTTGCTGAGATATCGAGAATAAGCATTATGTCAACACCTTCAGTCGAAACTTCTTCATCGGTTCTTCCCTCTTGAGGGCGCGCCAGAGCTACTATAAGAAGCCCGGTTCCCAATAACCTGAGGGCAAGAAGAACATGGCGGGCACGGACAAAAAACGAAGGGGGCAGTTTTTTGACTGCAGAGAGATCGGAAAAACGCACCGCAGGCCTGTATTTGCGCTCTCTATTGAGATAAACCCAGATCATGGGTATCCAAAGAATAAATAACAGCAGAAACTCCGGGTTTCTAAGTCTCATCAGCCCTGACCTCCCGCTGCAGCCTGCACATTCTCCGGAAGCGGCTTTGTGGCCTCAAGAAAATCCCTGACCTCTTTGCCGAACCGTTCCAGAGTATCCTGATCAGGGATCTGGCGTGCAAACTTGACAGGATCTGTTGCTCCGAAAAACCATTCTACAGGCCTGCGGAGTTTCAGCTCCAGTCCTGAGACTCCGGTCCATGCAATCATCTCTTCAGTGGTAAAGTCAGCCGCGTTAATCTCATACCGGCGTCCTATATACCTTTTGAAAATCTCTGAAAGCTCGAATGTGTACTCTCTGATAAGTCCTTTCTGCAAATACTGCTTTGCGTCAAGTGCATTAAGAGAGTCTATAGCTTCCTCATAAGGCGGCTTGGGCGGCACAGGGGCCTGCTCTTTGCGGACCCTTTTGAATAGTTTCCTGCCCCAGATAATAGCCGCTGCCACAGCCAATCCGCCGGCAAGCAGCCAGATCCACCATAACGGAGCCTTTCCGGCACCCTGCTGCGGTTTTATATCCTTCAGCTCGAGAATGCTGTCCGCTGATGTAATAACAGACTTAACTGTCAATGGTATACTGAGGGAGTGCAGGGTATCTGTCCGGTTTTGCTGCTCATGAACAAACGGAAGTGCCGGGATTGTGCAATTCTCGGGAATATATGTGGTAATTATATATTCAAATGTTACGCTGTCGGTTTTTTCCCGTTCAGTTCTGCGCATATCCCATTCTTTTATCACTATGTTGCCCAGGCTGTTTTCGTGAGCCGGGGGAGTAATGGTTGTGCCTTTAGGGATAATCGCGGAAACGACAAAGTGTATCTTGTCACCTACAGTAAGCTCACTGCTGCTTACTGTTGAAAACAGTACCGAGGCGCCTGCAGCATACACAATCAGGAGAATGACAAACGCAATTCGGATTAGTTTATTTTTCAGGCTCACCCTCTAATGTCTCCCGCAATAATTATAGCGACCTGAATTAGTCCGATCACAAATCCCAGTACTCCTCCCAGGAGTTCGATCGCCTTGAGCTCATTTGAAGCGATTGTATAAACAATTGATTCCAGCCTGAGGACATCAAAATCCTTGATCTTCTCCCGGATGATAGCTTTGAAATCAAGCCTGGATTCTACTGTTTCAAACAGAGAGTTTATTGCTCCGGGAATCTCTTTCTGGAGCTCCTCCATGAGAACCTCTGAGAGTCTGGAGGTTACATCGGGCGAGACAAAGAGTGCCAGAAGAGTGTTGGATGTGACTTTTTCTTCAAGAAAGTCATTGATTTTGGACTTAATCACTTTCCCGGTCTGATTGTGGAAATCATCCGACTGGACAATAGCACGGATATCCCGATGCGAAATCAGCTCTTTTTCAACTGTTTCCGCAATTTTCTCCGCCAGATCCATCTTGCGCCGCGGCAGAAGTCCTATGATACGGAACCACAAAAAGCGCACCTCTTTGCGTGGACGAAAGATCATTTTGACGGCTATGAAGTTTGTGATCCAGCCGATCAAAGCCGAAATAACGGGAATTGTGCAATAAATGGCGATTTGCATGAGATCTGAATACGATTTAAGAATGACTTTTATTAATATTGTACGAAAAGATAGAATAAATTACGTTTAAGCAGGGCCGTGATCAATAGATAGGGGATAAATAGGTGCAGGGGTTCAGAGGTTCAGCGTTCAGAGGTTAAGAGGTTCATTCTTGGCGAACGCTGAACCTCTGAACATTTTTTTCCTTGAAATCTGAACATTGATGGGATATAATCGAAAAGTAATTGAAACGGCTAAAAGGAGCATGTATGTCGACTAAGGAGGATGTTTTCGGAGGAATTGAGTACAAATTTCTCCGGAAAGAGATTAAGGCTGAAGCTGTAAAAAAAGCCGTAGAAAAGCTTGTCGGTAAAAATAAGCCTCATAATGAGAATGATAATAACAAAAACAGAGGCAGATCGGTATACGAGGAAGAATAAAAAAACAGTTTTAAAGTCGTTCAATACTGAAACACACACATCTGCGACAACTCTCTGATTCAGTAGCGGTTTTTAAAAAGATCCAGAATCCCCATAAGCTTTTCAGGAAACAGGCTTGAATCTGTCCCAGATTGAATTTCCACTTCGGGACGGTCTCCAGATAAATTTACAGGACGTGCATTTTATGCGGCGCTTCCCTTTTAATGTGCGTATAGGAGAAAACAGAAGCGGATCGTAGTATTCAGTCGCAGCGCTTCCGCATTTAGGACAATGGGCCGAGGGGGGCAGCCAGAGAGAATCCCACAGTTCAGAAAAGAGTCCTCTCTGTTTGATAGATTCGATCTTGTGTCTGTTTGATTTAAGCATTTTAAATGTTACCCGCTCAGATTACCGGATCCGGCATGAAAAGCTGCATGAAGGTACGCTGTGCAAACGAGTCGGTCATGCCTGCTATGTAATCGGTTATTATGCGCCAGGATGGCGTTGATTCATCGTAGTTTGTGTTCTTGATAAAATCGAAAAAGATTGACATCAGGCTCGATTCACGGGTGATTGTTGCCGTAAATGCCAGGTTTTTTCCCCGCTCCGATAACTCAAGTATTCTGTCGAGTTCCTGGTAAAGCAGCTCAATTATGCTTGCTGCTTTCCTTGACTTGCGCTCTACCTCAGGATGTCTGTAAATGCGCTCATAGTTGAATTCCTTGAGCATATGCATGTAGCCAAAAACTTCCTCGCTCATTTCGATAGAATCTTTACCCAGACTTGAGGCTATGGTGTCATTAACAAATGTTCCGATTATTTTTCCATTCTCAGATCCCAGGTTTCTGACAATTTCCGGCGGGATATCCGATTTGCGGATCAGATCTGCCTTTATCGCGTCTTCAAGATCTCTTCCAAGGTAGGCTATCCTGTCGACCAGCCTTACGAGGCACCCTTCAAGTGTAGCGGGATAATTGAAGCGGTCATCTATGGATTCTATTTCAAGAAGGCTTCTTTTGCGGTCGGGCACTACGGCTCTCTCAAAAGATTCTCCGCAATGTGTTATTATTCCATCCCTTACTTCGTAAGTCAAATTCAGGCCTGATCCGTAATTGGTCAGCTTGTCAACCACTCGCAACCCATGTACTTCATGCTTGAATCCGCTCTTTATACCCGCAAGTTGAAGAGTATGATCAAGCACCCTTTCCCCGGCATGTCCAAACGGCGGGTGTCCCAGGTCGTGACCCTTTGCGATGGCATTAATCAGATCGATATTGAGATTGAGGCAGCGTCCTATGACTGCGGCGATACTGGACACATGAAGTACATGTTCCATGCGGGTGCATATATGGTCATTGTTGGGCGACAGGAAAACCTGTGTTTTGTGTTTAAGCCGCCTGAACGGGGGTGAGTGAAGAATCCTGGTCTCATCCCGGGCAAATTCAAGACGGAACGGATCACGCTTCATCGGGAGTTTGCGGCCAAGTGATTCGCTGCTTTTTTTTGCAAAAGGACTCAGTTTTTCTTCATCTTCCAGAAGAAACCGGCGGATGTCAAATTCAGGATTCATGGTTTTGATCCAGGAACACGTTTACAAATCTCTCCTGTTCAGGTGTATCAAGGGCTTTTCTGGTCATTCTGACCGTTTTAATTGACTTTCCAGCGCTTATTCCAAAATACCTGCCCACAACACACGACAGCACAAGGCCTGTTCGCCCGATACCTGCATGGCAGTGGACACACACAGGATTTCCCGATTCAAATGTTTTAATTATGTCATTTATCAATCTGCTGAAATCATCACCGTTTTGCGGCACATCGAAATCGGGTATAGGAAAATAATTCCACTTCAGTCCGAACTGATCACAAAAGGATTCGATTGAGACAGACGGGTGTTCAAGTGACACCAGGCACCTGATCCCCTCATCACTTAGCTGCTGCAGGTCTTTGCGGATCGAATCCTCTGACCCTGATCCCCTTCCTGGAATATCCGATCCTGCAAGCTTGCCCGGAAGCACCCATGAGAAATTTTTAAGAGCCATAGAAGGAAAATATTAATTGGCCTTGTTTGCACTCCAACAATTCCAAAAACAGGAAATTGCTGATGCAGCCTGGGGAAAGCTGGAGCCTGAATCTGCGCACGTTGAAGGGTGCTCCTGAGGCGTAAACCGCTCTTATCAAGGCCGTTTATGAAGTAGATCCACTAAAGTGCCCCGGGTGTGGTGGTGTGATGATGCCTCAAGTGCCTGTCTATTGAGTAAAAAAGATCAAAATGCCTGTCAGCCATGTTGTATTTTCATCAAATACAGGGGTGCAAAAAAGAATTAAACTGATAAATGCCCTCATTTCGGTCTGCTTTCTTACCTGCTTCCGATAGACGGCGTGAAAATTATTAGTAAATATTTCATAAACGCTTGATCTATATCAGTTTTTTTCAATTTTTGTATTCTACTGACTACTATCAATAAACAATGCGGTCCGTGCGAATATCTTTTCCAATTTCAACGGCCGTGAAAAGAACAACCGATACCAGGACTAACGTATGGAGACACCAGCAGTGGAAACACAAGCCGAATTAAACGAACAGATGAGAGTCCGCCTGGAGAAAATTCCCCAGTTGCGCAGTGCCGGATATCATCCCTTTGCTGAAAGGTTTGAGCGCACTCACCGGCTTCATGAAGCAGCAGCGCTGCCGGATGGTCAGAAAGGGATAAAAGTTTCCGGAAGAGTCATAGCGATTCGTTATTTTGGCAAACTGGCTTTCGGGCATCTTTATGATATTGACGGGAAAATTCAGTTCGCGCTTCAGAAAAACAAACTGGGGAAGCAGTTTGAAGATATCAAAAACCTGGTAGATATAGGCGATTTCATCGGAGTGGAAGGTGAAGTTATCACCACAAAAACCGGTGAAAAAACAATTGATGTAGACAAGTTTACATTCCTGTCCAAGTCTCTGCGCCCGCTGCCTGAAAAGTTCCATGGAATAAGCGATCCGGAACTGAAACTGCGTAAACGTTACCTGGACCTGATCATGTCGGAGGAGTCCAGAGATCGTTTCCGGAAACGCACTAAAATTTTCTGTATCATAAGGGAGTTTCTGAACAAAAACGGGTTTACTGAGATAGACACCCCCGTTTTGACAAACAAGGCTACAGGCGCGCTCGCCAGGCCCTTTGCGACTCACCACAACGCGCTCGATATCGATGTTTACCTGCGCATAGCGCCGGAGACGTATCTGAAACGGGCCATCGCCGGAGGATTTGACAGGGTATATGAGTTTGCACGCTCATTCAGAAACGAAGGTATGGACGCCTCGCATCTTCCGGATTTTACCCTTCTTGAGTACTACTGCGCGTACTGGAACTACGTTGACAACATGAACTTTACAGAAGCGCTTTTCAAAGAGCTTCTCATGAAGCTTAACGGAAGCCTTAAGCTTACATACGAGGGTACTGATATCTCCTTTGAAGGTGAATGGCCCCGCTACTCTTTCCGGGAGCTTATCCTGAGGGACTGCGGTATAGATATCGACAAGTATGCCACCAGAGAAGATCTGATGAGCGAGATTAAGCGGCAGGGGATAAGGTTTGAGACCGATGTCGATGTGGCAAAGGCCGGTCGCGGGACTCTGATTGACCTGCTTTATAAGAAGGTATCCCGTCCTCAACTGATAAATCCTGTTTTTATCACCCATCATCCTCTGGATCTCTCTCCTCTTGCCCGTAAAAACGACCAGAACCCGATGGTAGTGGATCGTTTTCAGCTTGTTGTAAACGGCTGGGAAGTGGTCAACGCATACTCGGAACTTGTTGATCCGGTGGACCAGGCTGAAAGATTCAAACAGCAGGCAGAAGCAAGGGCGCATGGCGATCAGGAGACCATGGATGTGGACAACGATTTTCTCCAGTGCATGGAGTTTGGTATGCCGCCAATCTCCGGGTGGGGAATGGGAATCGATAGAATCATAGCACTCCTGACCAATGCATCAACCCTGAGAGATGTGGTCCTTTTCCCTCTCATGCGTCCGGAGTAAAAACCATAATGAGTTCTTTGGAAACCTTTATCTCTTTCCGGTACCTGCGCGGCAAACGCAGAATAGGCACCTATGTTACTGCAATAGGTATCTGTCTGGGAAGTTTCGTGCTGATTATAGCTTTGTCAATTGCCAACGGGTTTGAAAAAGAGGTACGGGACCGGATCGTAGGTACCCTTGCGCACGCAAAAATTCTCCAGTACCATTCTACACCTGTTCTCCGGTATGATTCTCTAAGAACTGAAATCCTCAAGCATCCTGATGTTCTGGGTGCGGCTCCCTATATTTCCGGTAAAGGCGGGATTGAACACAAGCAGGTACAGGAGGGTGTCATGTTCATGGGTGTTGATCACCGGCTTGAACCTTCTGTAACCGATATCGGTAAATCTGTCAAGTGGGGGACCTTCAATCTTGACAGCATGGAATCTGACCGCGGCCGGAAACTTCCGGGAATCTGTATCGGGCTTGGGCTGGCCGACAAAATGGGAGTCAGGGACGGGGCAGAGGTGGTGCTTATGAGTCTGGCCCTTGATGAGGGGCAGGTGGATCCGGTACCAAGGATGAACCGCTTTATAGTAACGGGCGTTTTTGAAACCGGAATGTATGAATACGATCTCAATCTGGTTTACATCTCGATCTCCTCTGCCCAGCAGCTCCTCAATATGGAAGGCGTTGAAGGCATACAGGTTAAAACGGTCGATCTGTTCAGAGCTGATCGCATCATTTCTGACGTCAGGGATTATCTGGGTGGATACCCTTACAGGGCAATGGACTGGCAGAGCCAGAACAAATCCCTCTTCCAGTGGATGAAGCTTGAGCGGCTGATAATTTTCATAGTGATTTCGATGATTATGTTTGTGGCCGCCCTCAATATCATCTCATCACTTGTTACAACTGTTTTTGAGAAGCGCAGGGAGATTGGCATCCTGATGAGCATGGGGGCCACATCTTCGTCAATTCTTAAAATATTCATGCTCTACGGAATTGTTGTGGGATTTGTGGGATCCACTGTGGGTACCTCACTTGGTGTGCTGCTATGTTATATACAATACCGCTGGCAGCTTATTCCCTTACCCGGTGATATCTATTTTATAAACAAGTTACCCGTGATGATAAGTGCTTTTGATGTTTTTCTGGTCTATTTCGCAGCCAATCTGATAGCCTGGCTCACTACGGTCTTTCCGGCTCTCAAGGCATCAAAGATGCTTCCTGCGGAATCGATAAGGTATGAGTAAGTTACGAGTTGCACAGGTAGTAAGTAAAAATATCCGTGACTCGCACATGTAAACCTGCAACCCGTGTCTTGTAACTTGTGTCTTGTGTCTTGTGTCTTGTAACTTGTGACTTGTGACTTGTGTCTTGTGTCTTGTGACTTGTGACTTGTGACTTGTGACTTGTGACTTGTGACTTGCGACTTGTGACTTGCGACTTGTGACTTGTGACTTGTGACTTG
>Ga0123335_1001889_pt1 | contig 32692 bp, 24 predicted proteins | sample BiotimSIPDNA_2_FD_89707 | JGI IMG/M metagenome (GOLD analysis project Ga0123335, IMG submission 89707) | Anaerobic biogas reactor microbial communites from Washington, USA - Biogas_R2 time_0 SIP DNA | ecosystem: Engineered > Bioreactor > Anaerobic > Unclassified | place: Washington, USA... | reverse complement strand
CGCACCTGTATGCACGAGTTTGTGCTGTCCCTCCAGGACATCAAGGACCGGTACGGAGTCAGCGCCCTGGATGTGGCCAAGGCCCTCATCGATCACGGCATCCATCCCCCCACCATGTACTTCCCTCTGATCGTCCATGAAGCGCTGATGTTTGAGCCCACGGAAACCGAAAGCAAGGAGTCCCTGGATCATGCGGCCCAGGTTATGCAAACGATTCTTGAGGAGTTGCAGCGGGATCCGGAAAGTATGCACCATACCCCTCACCACGCCGTCATCGGCAGGCCCGATGAAGTGACCGCAGCCCGCAACCCAGTGTTGCGTTACTCCCCCCACGACAAATGATGTGACGTATGATCAAACGTACCGCCTGCCTCATCGCCCGTGGCACGAATCCCTTTCATAATCTGGCTGTGGAAAAGCATCTCATGGATACCCTCCCTGAAGACACAGCCATCCTGTACCTGTGGCAGAACCAACACACCATCGTGATTGGCCGCAACCAAAACCCGTGGTATGAATGCCGGGTGGAGGAGTTTTTAGCTTCCGGCGGCTCCATCGCCCGCCGCTTGTCCGGCGGCGGCGCTGTGTACCATGACATGGGCAACCAAAACTTCACCTTCATCCTGCCCAAAGGAGAGTTTGACATCCCCAAGCAGCTTTCCGTGGTGGCCGCCGCCACGGCCTCCTTTGGCATCCAGGCTGAACCCAGCGGCCGAAACGACTTGCAGGTGTCCGGACGCAAGTTCAGCGGCAACGCTTTTTACAAAGCGGGCAGCAGCGCTTACCATCACGGAACCATTCTGGTGGATTCCAACTTCTCCATGCTGGAACGCTATCTCAGCGTGGATGAAAAAAAGCTTGCGCAGCACAGCGTGACCAGTGTCCGCTCCCGGGTGGTGAACCTTGCCTCCCTTTGCCCGGACGTAACCATCAGCCGTATGCAGGAAGCCCTGTTCCTGGCCTTTGCCAAGGTCTACAGACGGGATCCCATCCTGCTGGATGAGTGCATGCTGGATCATCCCACCCTCCAGAAGATCGCCGAGCAGTTTGAGGACGAAAACTGGATCTATCCCGCCGCCCTGCCCTATGGGTTTACGGTCAGTGAGCGGTTCCCCTGGGGCAGCATTACGGTAAAGCTTCAGGTGGAGGGGGGCATCATCCGCGCCGCCAAGATCTTTACCGACGCCATGGAGGCCAGCCTGTTCGGCCGGCTCGAGCAGGCCCTTCCCGGCTCCCCCTACCTGATCTCCTCCATCGGCAGCCGGTTTGCACAAAAGCTGGAAATGCTCACGGATCCCACCCTGCTGCAAATGGCGGGGGACGTGTGTTCGCTCATCTGCGGCAAGATGAAAGCCATCGACCGGGGGCACGAAAGCTGAGTTCTGGGCCCAAGGAAAAGAGGTAGCGTATGGACTATGATCTGATTGTCATCGGCGGCGGTCCCGGCGGTTATGCCGCCGCTGTGTATGCAGCCAGGCACGGCATGAAGGTGGCCCTGGTGGAAAAAGACCGCCTGGGCGGCACCTGCCTCCAGCGGGGCTGCGTGCCCACCAAGGCTTATCTTCATGATGCCCAGGCGGCCCATGCCGCCCTTGCATTTGCACCGGAGGCTCTGCGAACCTTCGACCGCCGGGCGATGTGGGAGCGGAAGAACAAAGTGGTGGAACAGCTGACCTCGGGCATTGAGCAGCTGATGAAGACAAACAAAGTCAGCGTGTTTTACGGCACAGGCAGCCTTATGAACGATGCCGCACCCTTTTTGGTGCGGGTATCGGGAGAAGCGGAAAGCCTTGCTGCAAACAGGGTGCTGCTGGCTACCGGAAGCTACCCCGTCCGGCTGCCCCTGCCAGGATGCGATGACCCTGCGGTCTGGACCAGCGACAATCTGCTGGATGAAGCCGGAACCGGGCCCTTTTCCTCCCTGGTGATTGTTGGGGGCGGCGTGATCGGGATGGAGATGGCCACCCTCTATGCCCGGCTGGGAGTCAGCGTCACTGTGGTGGAGGCTGAGAAAAGCTGCCTGCCCATGATGGACAGAGAGCTGGGCCGGGCCGCGGAAACCCTTCTGAAAGGCATGGGCGCCACGCTGCTTACCGATGCAAGGCTTCAGGGGATCGCCAAAGACGGAGACGGCTTTGTGGTGACAGTGGAAAAGAATGGCACGCAAAGCATCTCCTGCGACAGGGTACTGCTGGCAACCGGACGCAAGGCCATGACCCAGGATCTGTTTCCGTCCAGCCTGGACCTGGAGCGGTTCAGGGGAGCCTTGAAGGTGGATTCGCATTATCAGACCGGCATGCCGGGAGTATACGCCATTGGGGACGTCAACGGGCTGGATTCGCTTGCCCATGCCGCCCATGCCCAGGGCGTGGCAGCGGTCAGCCATATGTTGGGTCTGGAAGCGCCCATCGCGACCCAGCCTGTGCCCCTGTGTGTGTACACCACACCGGAGATCGCCTCCGTAGGCTTGACGCAGGAGGAGGCCAGGGAGCAGGGTCTGGAAGTCACCGTGGGCAAGGCCCTCACCACCCAGAACTGCCGCAGCCTGATTGAGGGACTGGGTCGGGGTTTCATCAAGCTGGTGGCTGAGAAGCAAACCGGGCGTTTGCTGGGGGCCCAGCTTTTCTGCGGCAGAGCCACAGACCTGCTGGGTGAGCTGACCCTGGCAATCCAGCAAGGCCTCACCCTGAAGGAACTGCTGCGGCCCATGCGGGCTCATCCCACCTTTTACGAAGCGATTACGGACGCAGTAGACGCGGCCATGAAATAAACCTGCTTCCAGGCAAAGGGGCGGAGGGACAACATGGGCAGAGTGCTGATCGTCGGCGCGGGTGCGGCGGGGATGGCTGCTGCCATTGCAGCCGCCCGGCAGGGGCAGAGCATCACCGTGCTGGAGCGGAATGAAAAGAGTTTAAAGAAGCTGGGGGTTACGGGGAATGGGCGGGGCAACCTGCTCAACTCCGGTGATCCCCTTTATTATGGGGATGCGGGCTTTGCCGCTCAGGTGCTTGCACGGATTCCCTATGGAAAGCTGGTTCAATTCTTTGAAGAGTTGGGTGTTCCCCTGCGGGAAGAAGCCGAGGGGCGCATCTATCCCGCCGCACTGCAGGGAGCAGTCGCTGTGGATGCCTTGCGTCTGAAGGCACGTCAACTGGGAGTGCAAATCTGTACCCGGACACAGGTCATTCGTTTGACAGCCCAGGGGGGCGGCTTTGTGCTGGAAGCTGAGGAGAGTGTGCCCCGGGGGGAACAGGCCAAGGGGAAGAAAGCCCTCCCACCGGAGAAGATTCCAAGAATGTACAAGGCGGACCAGGTGGTGGTGGCTGCCGGCGGCGCGGCCGCCCCGGCCCACGGCACCGACGGCAGCGCCTATGAATTGCTGACCGCCTTTGGGCATTCTCTGACTCCCATCCGCCCTGCCCTGTGCGCCCTGCTCACAGACAGGAAGCCCATCCAGGGCCTGGCAGGGCAGCGGGTGCGGGCAAGGCTCACCCTCCGGGACCGCCTGGGACATCTGCTCCATGAAACCCAGGGCGAAGCCCTGTTTGCCCAGGATGGGGTCAGCGGCATCGCGGCCATGCAATTGGCCCGTTGGGTCCATGATGGCTGCGTCCTGCACATGGACCTGAGGGACGAGCTGAACCGGGAGGCCACGGAAGCCGGCGAGTTGAGAGACTATCTGCAAACCATCGCGGACAGCCGGCAGGAACTTCCTTTATCCGAGCTGTTCACCGGCATGCTGATGCCTCAGGTGGGGCGAGCTGTGCTGGCAGCGGCAGGGTATCCGGAGCAGTCCCGCCGGATTGGCTCCCTGCCTCCCAAGGCACTGGAAACCATCGCCGCCACTTTGACGGATTTTCCTCTGGCTGTGGAAGGCCTGCGGGGCTTTGACAGCGCTCAGGTCACCGCCGGGGGAATCGCTACCGCCGATTTTAATCCCGCCACGCTGGAAAGCCGTCTGCAAAAAGGCCTGTATGCGGCGGGTGAGATCCTGGACGTGGATGGGGACTGCGGCGGATTCAACCTCATGTTCGCTTTTGCCAGCGGTCTGCTGGCCGGGGGAGGTTTCTAGACCCCTCGAATAAACATGGGTATCCATGGATACAAAGGATGCGCTGAAATGAAAACCCTCTCAACCACCATGTTGAAAACCAAAAAATTCATCTATCCCCTGCTGCTTGTGCTCCTGCTGAGCTTTGGGGCCTTTCTTCTGTTTTTTCAGTTGCCCCAGCGGGGGATCATCGCCTACGACGAGGCCCGCCACGGAGTCAACGCTTATGAAATGCTCCAAAGGGATGATTGGCTGGTTCCCACCTACATGGGAGAGGTGGACTACTGGAACCTGAAGCCACCCCTTTCCCAGTGGGCCATCATGCTGGGTTTTAAAATCTTCGGATACAATAACCTTGGCTTCCGCTTTCAAAGCGCATTCGCTACCCTGGTGATGCTGGCGGTGGTCGCGCTATGGACCAAAAAGCGCCATGGCTCCCTGGCCAGCCTCATCTCCCTGTGCTTCCTGCTGGCAAACTTTGTTTTTTACAAAACCCATTCCGGCCGCACCTCCGATGCCGATGCGCTTTTTTACCTCTTTGCCACCATGGGTTTCCTCTTTATGCTGGACAGCCGCCGAAACATCCGGTATCTTTACGGTACGGCCCTTTGCTTCGGAATCGCCTTCATGGCCAAGAGCTTTCACGCGCTGTTCATTCCCCTGGCCTGCTTTTTGTATCTCCTCCTCACAGGGGAAATCCGCAAGCTTACATGGAAGGACTATCTGCTGATCCCCGTCCTGGCGCTGCTGCCCATTATCCCCTGGGCCATCGCCCGGTATCAGTTTGATGGAGCCCGCTTCTTCACCAGCATGATCCAAACCGACGTTCTGGCCCGTATGACCGATGAGATCGAGGGCAAGGAAGGCCTTTGGTATTACTATTTTTACCGTCTGGCCACCAACCCCACGGTGGTTGTGGCAGGACTGCTGTTTGCAGTCGGGTTGGGGATGAAACTGTCCAAAGTGAACAGGCCCACACCTGAGCAAACCGGCCTGATGCTGTGGATGGCTGTCCCAGTGATCGTGTTTTCTTTTTCAAGCTTCAAACTGCACCACTATATCTTTACCTCCATGACGGGAATGGCTGTGGCAGCCGGGTGGACCGTAAGCTTTTTATGGCAGGGTGCCCGGCGCGGCCTTTTGCTGACCCTGACCCTGGTGTGTGCGGCAGGCCTGCTTGTGCAGCAAATGGTGAGCAATGTGCAGATGATCCGCAGCGAAAGCGATTGGGGCTCCTATCAGGAGGCTCTGGTGGATATGCTGGACCGGGACATCGACAGCGGCGTCACCGTCTATATTCAGTATAACGACAGCCGCTCCACCTGGTCCCAGGCCCATGTGCTCTGCGCAGAAATGGCCGGAGATGTGATCTGCAAAAATGGGGGCGTTGAAGCCTTCGAACAGGAGGAAGAGGACGCGCTGCTGGTCGTGGACAAGGCCTGCTTTGATTATACAATGCTGGAATACTATCCCCTTTATTATGAATCCACCTATCTCATTGTGCTGGAAAACTGAGCCGTCAGGAGGTACAAAATTCGTGGCAAAGGCGATTGCTTCCGGAAAAGCCCTTCGCAGTACGGTTATATACGTTTTGATCCTGGCGCTGCTGATGGGATACGCCTCTTACATGCTCCTCAAGGGGTTAAAGGATCGTCCCATAACAGACTGGGATGAAGCCCGCCATGGCAGCAATGCCTATGAAATGATGCAAAGCGGTGATTACATCGTCCATACCTACAATGGCGAGGTGGATTACTGGAACCTGAAGCCGCCGCTGGCTGCCTGGATGATTGCGCTGGGCTACCGGATCTTTGGGCTGAATGCCCTGGGCCTTCGCATGTACAGCGTAATCTCCATGATGATCCTCCTGCTTGTGGTGGCGCTATGGACCAAGCGCCGCTTTGGCTCCTTTGCCAGCCTGGCATCCGTGACCCTGCTGCTTGCCAACTCGATAATCTTTGAGAAATATTTCACCCGCTTCGGCGACCCCAACACGCTGTTTGTGCTGCTCTACACAGTGGCCATGCTTTGTATGCTGGACAGCCAGAAGGATGTGCGCAAGCTTTATGGCAGTGCGGTCTGCTTCGGCCTGGCCTACATGACCAAGAGCTGGCACGCGGCCTTGATCCCCATTACCTGCCTGGTTTACGTCATCGCCACCGGAAAGCTGAAGGAGCTGAAGCTGAAAAACTATTTGCTGCTGATTTTCTGGGGATTGCTGCCCATTCTGCCCTGGGGCATCGCCCGCATGACACGGGATGGTTTGACGTTCTTTATCAAGTCGGTCACCGTGGACGTATACGCCCGTTCTTCCATGGATCTTGAGGACCACGGAGCAGATGTGCTGTATTATCTTCGCTTTGTGCTGAGCAAACCGATGCTCCTGCTCTGCGGCGGCCTCTGCCTGCTGGGCCTTGGCGGAAATCTCTTTGGAAAAAAGCCCCTGAATACAACCCAGCTGGGGATTGCCCTGTGGGTGCTGCTGCCCGTCGTTTTGTTCTCCATCCCTGTCAGCAAGATCAGTTGGTATATCTTCCCCACAGTGCCCGCCCTGGCCCTGGCGGGAGGCATGGTTCTTGCCAAACTTTGGAAACTGCCAAAGCGCAGCGCTCTCCTTAACGCGGTGCTGGTGGTGGTCCTTGCCGCCACGGGGTATCAGCTCTATGGGAATATCAGGACCATTACCCAGGACAATTATGTGAACGTATTCCGTCGGGCCGTGGAGGAAGCCCTGGACCGGGATGTGGACAGCGGCGTCCACATGTATGTGCAATATTCCCCAGAGGAAGTGAATTGGAGACCGGCTGAGTTTCTCTGTGCGCAGCTGTATGGCGATGCGAAATGCATCAACGGCGGCCTGGAGGCGTATGAAGAGGATGAGGAAAGCGCTCTGCTGATGATCAGCAAGCTGGGCTTTGACCATTCCTTACTGGAACTATACCCCATCTATTATGAAGACAGCAGTGTATACATCCTGGAAAATCTGGGCGGGTGACAAAGCGGGGACGGGTGATTCCGGCACCCCCGACACCATGGCTGGTGAAACGGAAATCTCTGCCTCTGCGCATCGCAGTATATAAAACATTTACCCTGCCTGATCTTTTTCTCCCCCCCTTGCGCAAACGCTCCGCTTGTGCTATACTTCCACAGATTACGCACCTTTGTCGATTGGGCGATTGTTCCAGGACCCTATGGGTTGTGGTGTCCGACCTGAGACGACGCAAAGGGTGGGAAAAACAAGGAGGAAACCCAAAATGGCAGTTATTTCCATGAAACAGCTCCTGGAAGCGGGCGTGCACTTCGGCCACCAGACCCGCCGCTGGAACCCCAAAATGGCTCAGTACATCTTCACCGAACGCAACGGCATCTACATCATCGACCTGCAAAAGACCGTACGCAAGGTGGACGAGGCTTACAGCTTTGTGCGCGATATCGCGATGGAAGGCAAGACCATTCTCTTTGTGGGCACCAAGAAGCAGGCGCAGGAGTCCATTGCTTCCGAAGCGGCCCGCTGCAATATGTTTTTTGTCAACAACCGCTGGCTGGGCGGCATGCTGACCAACTTCCGCACCATCCGCACCCGGGTGGACCGTCTCAACCAGATCGACAAGATGGAGCAGACCGGCCAGTTTGAGCTACTGCCCAAGAAGGAAGTCATCAAGCTGCAGCATGAACGGGAAAAGCTGGAAGCCAACCTGGGCGGCATCCGGGAGATGAAGAAGCTCCCCGGCGCGCTGTTTGTGGTAGACCCCCGCAAGGAGCACATCGCTGTGGCCGAAGCCCGCGCCCTGGGCATCCCGATCGTGGGCATTGTAGACACCAACTGCGACCCCGATGAGATCGACTACGTGATCCCCGGCAACGACGATGCCATCCGCGCCGTGAAGCTGATTGCGGGCAAGCTGGCCGACGCCGTGCTGGAAGGCCGTCAGGGCGAACAGGAAGCCCCGGAAGCCGTTGATCAGGCCGCTGAAAAAGCGGAAGCCGACAACGCTGAGTAAAAACATCAGGGTGTCTGGGGAGGCATGCCCTCCCCGGAACCGGACGCGGACGGGGACAAGCGCCCCGCGATAAAAGGAGAGATCAATGATGGCAGATATTACTTCCCAAATGGTCAAAGAGCTGCGGGAAATGACCCAGGCCGGTATGATGGACTGCAAAAAGGCCCTGGTGGAAGCCGAGGGCAACATGGAGAAGGCTGTGGAGTGGCTGCGCGAGAAAGGCCTGGCCGCTGCCGCCAAGAAGGCCGGCCGCATTGCCGCCGAGGGTCTGGTAGCCAGCTATGTCAATGAGGACGCCACTGTGGGCGTCATCGTTGAGGTAAACTGCGAAACCGACTTCGTGGCCAAGACAGACAACTTCGTCGCTTTCTGCAAGGATGTGGCCGGCCACATTGCCAAGGCCGCTCCCGCGGATGTGGACGCGCTGATGGCGCAGCAATTTGTAAACGACGAGTCCAAGACGATCCAGGATCTGGTCAGTGATGCCACCGTAGCCATCGGCGAGAAGATCAGCATCCGCCGTTTCGTCCGCTATGAGACCCAGAGCGGCGCTGTAGAGAGCTACATCCACCTGGGCGGCAAGATTGGCGTGCTGATTGAGGTCAGCAACGACAACGCCGCCACCCGTGGTGTTGAGACCTTCAAAACCTACTACCACGACCTGGCCCTTCAGATCGCGGCGGCCAAGCCCACCGTGGTTCGCAAGGAAGAGGTTCCCACCGCCGAGCTGGACAAGGAGCGGGAGATCCTGCGGGCACAAGCCCTCAACGAAGGAAAGCCCGAGAAGATCGTGGACCGGATGGTGGAAGGCCGCATCGACAAGTATTACAAGGAAGTGTGCCTGCTGGAGCAGTCCTTCGTGAAAGATCCGGACAAGACCATCAGCCAGCTGACCGCCGAGGTTGCCAAGGAAATCGGCGCAAAGATCGACGTGAAGCGCTTTGCCCGTTATGAGCGGGGCGAGGGCATCGAGAAGCGCCAGGACAACTTTGCAGAAGAGATCGCGGCCCAGACTGCCAGGAAGTAAGCTCTTCATGAGTACTCGGCACGCAAGCACCGCTTGCGTGCCCTTTTTCAGCAAGGAGGAAGTCATGTCAAACGCATATCGCCGCGTGATTCTAAAGCTCAGCGGAGAAGCCCTGGGTGTGGATGGCAAGCTGTTTTCCCACGAGAAGTTTGAGCAGGTGGCCCGCATCCTGGCCCAGGTCCAGCAAATGGGCATCCAAACGGCCGTGGTCATCGGCGGAGGCAACATCTGGCGCGGCCGCCGGGGGGATTCCCTGCGGATGGGCACCGTAGCCGCCGACCAGATGGGCATGCTGGGCACCTTGCAGAACAGCCTGTACATGCGCGATACCCTGGCCCACCAGGGCGCAAAGGCCCTGGTGATGAGCGGCGTGGACATCCCCCGCTTTGCTGAAAGCTACAACACTGTTGCCGCCCTCAGGCACCTGGAGGAGGGGCGGATTCTGCTGCTGGCCTGCGGCCTGGGCAATCCCTGTTTTTCCACGGACAGCGCCGTTGTGCTGCGGGCCATTGAGCTGGAATGCGACGCGATCCTCATGGCTAAAAATGTAGACGGGGTCTACACCGCCGACCCTGCGCTGGATCCAGGTGCCCGCCTCCTTCCCGATCTCACCTATGTCCAGGCGGCGGAGGAGGATTTGAAGGTGATGGACGCCTCCGCCTTCATCATGCTCCGGGACAACGCCGTGCCGCTGGTGCGGGTCTTTGGACTGGAACCGCCGGAGAATATCCTCAAGGTGCTGGCCGGAGACCCCATGGGCACCTTTTTGCACCCCTGATATACGTAATCGATTGAAAGGATCTTCATGCAACGCCTCAAACAGCTTTTTATGCCCCGGGATCTGACCCAGGGCAGCCCTGCCAAGGGCATTCTTTTGTTTGCCATCCCCCTGCTCATCGGCAACTTTGCCCAGCAGCTTTACAACGCCGTGGACGCCATTGTGGTGGGCCAGTATATCAGCGACGCGGCACTGGGGGCCGTGGGTCTCACCGGACCCATCCTTAACCTGATGCTGGTGCTCTTTATGGGCATCTCCACCGGCGCCAGCATTGTGGTCTCCCAGTATTTCGGTGCCAAAAACCGGCTGGAGCTCAGCCGTGCTGTTGGCTCCACCCTCAGCCTGACCTTTTGGAGCGGGCTCATCATTACCGTTGTGGGAATGAGCATCACAAAGCCCCTGCTGGTATTGCTGGGTACCCCAGCCGAAATGCTGGACATGGCGGTGGACTATCTGGTCATCATCTTTTTGGGCTTCACCGCCTGTGCCTTTTACAACATTCTGGGCGGTATCCTGCGGGGCCTGGGGGACAGCGTCTCCCCCCTGCTGTACCTGCTGCTTGCCGCCGGCCTCAATATCGGGCTGGACATTATCTCCGTTACTGCCCTTGGGATGAAAACCGACGGGGTGGCGTTGGCCACCATTATTTCCCAGGGTGTCTCTGCGATCCTGTGCTATCGCAAGCTCCGCAGCATGACCCATATCCTGGATGTAAACAAAAGCACCCTGCACCTGGACAAGCCCAGCGCAAAGCGGATCATCAGCCTGGGGCTGCCCTCGGGCGTTGCCCAGATGATCTTTTCCATCAGCAGCGTGCTGGTGCAATCCCTTACCAACACACTGGGACCCAACGTGGTTACCGCCGCTACGGCAGTAATGCGGGTGGATGGGTTTACCATGCTGCCCAACTTCACCTTTACCATCGCCGCCACCACCTTCACCGGACAAAACGTGGGTGCACGCCGCATGGACCGGGTACGGCAGGGCGTGCGCGCCACGCTGCTGATCGGCCTCTCCACCGCCACTGTACTCACCCTGTGCATTCTGTTCTTTGGGGGGGCTCTGCTGCGCGTGTTCACCCAAACCACTGAAATTGTGGAACTTGGCCTCAGCATGATGCGGATGCTGGCAGTGGGATATATCGCCTTCTGCTGCACCCAGGTGCTGATGGGCGTAATGCGGGGAGCGGGCGAAACCCTGCGGCCCATGTGGATCAGCCTGATCACCACGGTGGGAATCCGCATGCCGGTTGCCTACCTGTGGGCGTACCTGACCCGCAGTCCCCAGCATCCCAACGGAGACCCGATCTGCCTCTACGGCTCCCTGCTGGTGGCCTGGCTTCTGGGTTGTCTGATCACCATAGGGGTTTATCGCCACGGCACGTGGAGGAGGCACTCGCTTACCGGCGCTGAGGGAGACTCCTCCGCCCCGGAAATTCTCATTCCAGAGGGGGGCTTTTGATGGATTCCAAACAAAGCATTGCACAGCTGGTTTGCCAGGCCCTGGCAAGCTGTTATCCCAACAGCGAGCAAATGCCGGATCAAAACACCGTGGCAGAGTATCTGGAAGTTCCCCCTGAAAAGGAAATGGGGGACTATGCCTTTCCCTGCTTCAAACTGAGCAAGGTGCTGCGCATGGGCCCGCCCCAGATCGCTATAGCCCTGGCCCAGGCTATCGACGCTCCCCATCTTTGCCAGGCAAAGGCCATGGGCGGCTATCTGAACTTCTTCTTCAACCGGGAGAACTTTGCCCAGGAGATCCTTGGCAGTGTTCTGGCCGCCGGGGAAGCCTACGGCAGCGGAACGGAAGGCCGGGGGAAAACCATCTGCATCGATTTTTCCAGCATCAATATCGCCAAGCGCTTCCACATCGGCCATCTGAGCACCACCATGATCGGCCACAGCCTGCGGCGCATCTTTGACTTCCTGGGATATACCACCGTGTCCATCAACCACCTGGGCGATTGGGGCACCCAGTTTGGCAAGCTCATCTCCGCCTACAAGCATTGGGGAGATCAGGATGAGGTGGAACGGGACGGGGTGGAAGCGCTCACCCGTCTGTACGTCCGCTTCCACGAGGAGGCGGAGCGGGAGCCTGCCCTGGAGGATGAGGGCCGGGCCTGGTTTAAAAAGATTGAGGATGGGGATCCGGAAGCCCTTCACATTTTCAACTGGTTCAAGGAACTGACGCTGCGGGATACCCAGCGGGTCTATGACATGCTGGGGGTCACCTTTAACAGCTACAACGGCGAAGCCTTCTACAACGACAAGATGGGCCGGGTCATCGATGAGCTGAAGGAAAAAAACCTGCTCACCATCAGCGACGGAGCTTCCATCGTGGATTTGGAAGACAGCGGCATGCCCCCCTGCCTGATTCTGAAAAAGGATGGGGCCACCCTCTATGCCACCCGCGACATCGCCGCCGCCCTGTACCGCAAGGACACCTATGACTTTGACAAATGCCTCTATGTGGTGGCCTACCAGCAGGACCTGCATTTCCGCCAATGGTTCAAGGTTGTGGAAAAGATGGGCTATGCCTGGGCCAGGGACCTGATCCATGTCTCCTTTGGCATGATCTCCTATGAGGGCCAGACGCTGGCCACCCGCAAGGGGCATGTGGTTTACCTGGAGGATTTGCTCAACCGGGCCAAGGAAAAGGCCCTGGAAATCATACGAGAAAAGAGCCCCGATCTGGAGAACCCCCAGGAGGTAGCCGCTCAGGTGGGCATCGGCGCGGTGGTGTATGCGGATTTGCAGAACAACCGCATCAAGGACATCGACTTCTGGTGGGAGAGGGCTCTGAACTTTGACGGGGAAACCGGCCCCTATGTCCAGTATACCCACGCCCGCTGCTGTTCCGTGCTGCGCAAAGCCGCCCAGCGGGAGGCTGCCGCCCTGGAGGAGGTTTCGGACCTGAGCTGGGGCGATGGACAGGCGGACTATGCGGGCCTTGGCGATGATTATGCCCAGGAGGTGCTCCGGCTCCTGTCCCGCTTCCCGGAGGCTGTCCGAGAGGCTGCCCTGCGCTATGAGCCCAGCATCATCACCCGGGCGCTGACGGAGATTGCCAAGAGCTACAACAAGTTTTACTATGAAAATCGGATCCTGGACGCCGAACCGGGTGTCCGCCAGGCCCGGCTGGAACTGACCCTGGCCGTGAAGCGCACCCTGAAAACCGCCCTTTACCTGATTGGCATGGACGCGCCGGAGAGGATGTAAGGCCCATGAAGCCTTTGCAGGTTATCACCAGCGCGAAGAACCCCCGGGTGCTGGCAGCCAAAGCGCTGGCCAGCGCCAGGGGCCGGGCGGAGCAGCAGGCCTTCCTCTGCGAAGGAGAGCATCTGGTGACAGAAGCCCTGGCCATGCGCCCCCAGGCCATACAGGCCGTGTTTGTTGCCCAGGGCAAGGAAAGCCTTTTGGAGCGTCTTCTTGCGGGAGCACCTGATGCTTCCCTGCCCCCCTCCGCCGCCCTGTACGCCGTGCCGGAGCATGTGCTGTCCGCCCTGTCCCAGGTGAAGGCTCCCCAGGGCATTGCGGCGGTGGTCGCCCTGCCTGCCCTGGCCAACCTGGAAAGCACTGAAGGCCTGCCTGCTCTGGGCGAGCACATGGTCTTCCTGGAAAATGTACAGGATCCCGGCAATGTGGGTACCATCCTGCGCACTGCCGATGCGGCAGGCTTTACAGGCTGCATCCTTGCCGGAGAAAGCGCGGACCCCTTTTCGCCCAAGGCTTTGCGGGCCACCATGGGCAGCGTCTTCCGCCTCCCCCTGGCCCGCGTAAGCAGCGGGGCAGCGGCGGCTCAGCTACTGAAATCAGCAGGCTTTAGGGTGATTGCCGCCGTGCTGGACGGCTTGCCCTTCTATGAACGCGGGCCCCTTCCTCCCAAGGTTTGCCTGCTGATTGGCAATGAAGGAGCCGGGCTGTCCAAAGCCCTTTCCTCCGCCGCCACCCACCGCTATGCCCTGCCCATGCGGGGCGGCGCGGAATCCCTCAACGCGGCAGTGGCTGCCGCCATCATGATGTATGATATCGTAAATCGCGGGTGACAGGGGGCCAGAGCTCCCCGCACCTAAGCGATCCTCACCCGATACTTCCTCAGCCAGTACTCCACCTGCAGCAAATACGCAATCGTCTGCGGCCCGGTCATCAGCTGCCCATACCAGTTCTGCTCCGGTTCCTGCTCCAGAAGCTCTTTTGCTTTCTTGCGCCGGACGATTGTCCACAGGGAAGCGTTTGGGGTGCTGATCAGATCCCGCAGCCTCTCCTTGACCAGCGCGGCATAGGCCGGGTTATGGGTCTTGGGATAGGGGCTTTTTTTGCGCAGGCGCACCTTTTCCGGAAGAATATCCGCCATGGCCTGCCTCAGCAGGCCCTTTTCATAGCCTCCCAGTTCCTTCATGGTCCAGGGCACCGCATACATGTACTCCGCCAGGCGGTGATCGCAAAAGGGCACCCGCACCTCCAGGCCGGAGTACATGCCCATCCGATCCTTGCGATCCAGCAGGGTCTGCATAAACCAATCAAAGTTCAGCTGTGTCATCTCCCGCATGCGCCTTTCCTCCCCGTCGGTTTCCGGCAGGATGTGGGTGTCTGCCATCGACCGGCGGTATCGCTCCTCCACGAAGCGGAAGGGGTCCCCTTCGCCCAGCGCGGCTTGTGCCAGCAGCGATATCCGGAAGACTGTGGACTGGGCCCAGGGGAAACCTTCCCGGGCACGGAGCCCGGGGTCCCGGTACCAGGGGTAGCCCCCGAAAATCTCGTCCGCGCACTCTCCCGAGAGGGCAACGGTGATGTCCTGGCACACCTTCTTGCAAAACAGCAGCAGGGAGCTATCCACATCGGCCATGCCGGGCAGGTCTCTGGCATCCACCGCGTCATACAGCGCATCGGCCAGTTCCCCGGTGTCCAGCTCGATCCTGTGATGGCGGCTGCCCAGCGCCCTGGTCATGAGGCCGATGTATTCGTCGTCACTGTTGGGCTGGAAGCGGGACGCGCGGAAATACCGCTCGTTCTCCCGATAGGTGACGGAGAAGGTATCAAGGACCTGGCCGCGTTTCTTCAGGCTTCGCGCGGCCACCGCAGCCAGGATGCTGGAGTCCAGCCCGCCGGACAGAAAGCAGCCGATGGGCACATCCGAAACCAGCTGCCGCCTGATGGCGTCCGTCACCAACTCCCGCACGGTGTGAAGGGTCGTGGGCAGGTCATCCTCATGAATGCGGTCGGTGAGCCTCCAGTAAGGCGTCAGGGACAGTTCCCCATTCTCGTAATAGCCACTCCAGCCAGGCCGTACCTCATGGATGCCCTTCAGCACACCGCATCCCGGTGTGCGCCCCGGCCCCAGCAGAAGTATCTCCCCAACCCCCTCAGGGGTGAGTACTGCTTGGGTGCCCGGATAAGCCAGCAAGGTTTTGATTTCCGATGAAAAAAGAAAAGCCTCCTCCTGGCACGTATAGAAAAGCGGCTTCACGCCGATTCGGTCCCGGGCCAGAAACAGGCTGCCCGTGCGCTGTTCATACACTCCAAAGGCAAAAATGCCGTTGAGTTTTTCCACGCAGGACGCTTTCCACTGAACATAGGCATGCAAAAGCACCTCCGTGTCCGAGTGGCTGGTAAACTCGTGACCCAGGGACGCAAGTTCCCTTTTCAATTCTTCCGTGTTGTACAGCTCGCCATTGTAAACCAGGATATAGGTATCGCCTTGCCAGGTAAGCTCCATGGGCTGCCGCCCATTGGCCAGGTCCACTACCGACAGCCGCCGGTGCAAAAGAGCCGCCCCCGGGTCCACCCACAGGCCTTCCTGATCCGGTCCGCGTCGCTCCATGGTTTCCAGCATCGGGCCATACGCCCCGTCCTCACTCCTGCCGATGATCCCCGCGATTGCGCACATTCTGCCGCCGCCTCCTTTACGCATGCCCTAGCGTATGCGCTCCTCAAAGCGATGGTGCGAGATGTTTGGGGTATCAAATGGTTGCATGATTTGTAACAAAACGGTGGAAGCTTTTGGCAGGGAGTTGTCTGGGGGAGAAACGGAATCCTGCGCTCTCCCTGCCCCCGGGGTCTTCGCGGCATGCAGCAGAAGGGGCGAAGTCCGACACCCCCGGTCCTGCCTGTCAAAATGGACTTGTAGACTTTTGGGATTCTTGTTATAATAAAAAGTGGCATTTGTTGTATTTATTATGTTTTTGCTGCCATCACCCCGGTTCACGGCTCATGGCCCGTGCACCCGCCCGGGCATGTTCCTGAACGTCAGGATAAGGAGTGCAAGACTTTGAGTGATTTCAACCGAAACAATCCCAAGGGGTCCGAACCTCTGGATGAGAGAGAAATAAACAGGCAGCCGCGCAATCCCTGGGGACAGCCTGACCCCTTTGCCGCTTATGACGATCCCCAGGCCATGGCATCCGAGCCCTCTGCTCCCGGGCAGGATTTCTCCGCCTGGCGCAGGCCGCCCTCTGATCCGCAGTCCTCCTTCCTGACAGAGGAGCCGGCGCCCTATGGAGCGGAAATGCTCCAGGGGGGTCTGCCCCTGTCCGCCGCACCGCAAGCCGGGGATCTGCAGGACGATTTTGCCCGCCAGGGAGAGGACGCCCCCACCCGTATCGGCAAGCCTCTGCTCGCCTCCCAGATGGTCCACAAACGCAAAACCGTGGAGAGAAGCGAAACTCCTCCCTTTGCTCCGCCCTATCCCCTGAGGGATGCTTCTCCCCGCCTGGAGACTGCTGCTCCGGTGACCCCACCCAAGGACGCGCCTTCCTCCGCCTCCCAGCCTCCCCAGACGGAAACACCCCAGGGAGACTCTGCTTCTTCCCCCGCCCGCAACCGCCGGACAGGCCGGATGGCCCGCTATCAGGGCCAGGGCGGGGCTCCGGCTCCGGCGCCCTCTCCCATGTCTACCGGCGTTGCTCCTCCCCCATGGGTTCCAGGGGAGCCTTCCCTGCCACCCGTGACGCCCCCCGCCACTCCTCCCTTCCCCTCCGGCCGCCCCCCTTTGGCTGCCGATGTGTTTGATTCCTTCCACGAGGAGGATTCTGAGCCCGAGGCGAAGGAGGCCCAGAAGCCTCCCCGCCGCCCTGCCGTGCCCGGCGAACGCTATACCGGGGCGCGCACCGCCATGCCCATCAGCGGCGCTCCTGTACCCCGCAGCCAGGTGGGCGTATTGCCTGCCGATGAGCCGGAACGTACGGGCTCCGTGGGCGATAAAGCCCGGCAAGCCCGTGACAGGGTTAATCCCGAAGGCAGGATTATTCCCGAAGGCAGGGATATTCCCGAAGGCAGGCCCATGCCCCGCAATGAAGCCGACACCTATCGGGAGGGTCGGCCCCAGCCCGCCGGGGACCGGGGCGTCCGTTCCCCTGTGCCCGGTACTCCCAGGCCGCAAGGCCCCCAGGATGGCCCGGCCAGGGAGAGCATCCCCCGCCCCAAAGGCGCTCCCCTCCAGGGTGCGCCTGCCGGCAGACCCGTTCAGGGGGGGGGGCCTGGTCCCAGACCTCAACGACCCCCTCTGTTTGAGGATGACAGCGAGCGCTACCCGTCCCCCCGCCGGGAGGAAAATGTCCGGGGCAGGACCCCGGCCCCGGTACGGCGCCCCCGTTACGATTTTGAAGACGACGAGGAAGAGGAAACCATCTCCCGCCGCCGAGGTTGTCTGGTTCCCATTGTGATTGTATTGCTGGTGCTGGGCGGCGCGCTTGCGGGCATTTGGCTGCCCAATTGGGACGCCGTGGGCGGTCCCGTGGGAGACACCCTGGGCGGCATCAAGTCGGCCATTGTCAGCCTGGCCGAGAATGTCAAGAGCATGATCGCTCCTGACCAGCAGCGAATCACCGGTTTCACCGTAACCCCTGCCGAAGGCAGCGCTCCCGCCACCCTGATTTTCAATGTGCAGACGATCAGCAGCGTGAAGGATCTGCGCTTTGTGGACGAGCAGGGCAATGTATGGCTGGAAAAGACCGTGACGGACCAGGATCTGCTGGGAGGACCCGTCACCAAGAACAGCAAGGGAATGATCTGGGCCCTTCCCTATACCGTTGAGGATGCTTACAGCGGTCTGTTGACCGTGCAGGCACTGCAGAAAGACGGCCAGTGGGATGAGGGCATGACCCTGGCCACCCCCATCCGCATCTCTGCTCCCATCCAGGTTCTCCCCCCTGTGAACAGCTTCAGCAGCGATACCAACGAGGGGCCTGTTCCCGCCACCATTCACTTCCTGGCCCAGACAAGCGCAGATGTGGCCGCCATACGGGTGGTGGACATCTATGGCACCCCCGTGGTTTCCTACAGCCTCAGCGACGGAACCACCGAAACCGGCAGTGTGCTAGAGTCCGACCAAAACCTTACCTGGGACGTAAGTACCACCATGGAAATGGCCTATGAAGGCGACTTGATCCTGCAATACCAGACCGCCGATGATCTGAATTTTACGGACTCCGATTTCTCGGTCTATGTGGAATTGAGTGAACCTCTCTCAGAGGATGAGGCGGCCGACGGTATCCAGGAGGATGAGGGGGCTCTGGCCGACGCATCCCAGGAGGATGTGCTGCCCGTCATGGCCGCGGATGCATCTGCTGTCCTGCCCCAAGGGGATGTGATTGGGGAGGATATCATGGACTTCCAGCCGACCCCGGTACCCACTCCCGCAGCCACCCCCGCCCCCACACCCCTGCCCGCCCTCACCGCCCAAGCGGATGAAAGCGCTTCTCCCTCGGCCATCAGCCTGAAGAAGACCCTCTACAACGAGCTGAAGGTTACGGAATCCTACAGCCGCACCCGATCCATCGGCATGCTGGACCCCTTCAACTATGCCGTTTGGAAGCAGAGCGGTGTGCTTACTTTCCGGGACGGCCCCTTCCGCCAAAACGCCGCCTATGGCACGGTGAATGTTTCCCAGAACTCCCTGACCGAGCTGTGGAAGGTGCCTGTGGGCAGCACGAAGCTCAGCAAATCCACTGTGTACGGCATTGCCTGGCCCGGCCAGCCCATTATCGTGAAATGGCCCACGGAAGTCCGCAACCTGATGAATCTCCATGCGGAAAAGAAGAATACCACAGCCCTGAAGGAAGTCATTTTGGCGGGCCAGGACGGTTTGATCCACTTCCTGGACCTCACCGACGGGCAGGAGACCCGTGCACCCATTGATATCGGTGCCCCCAGCGGAAGCGCCGCCTCCATTGCCACCAACGGCACCCCCATCCTGGGTATCGGCCAAAGCCACAGCAATCTGGCCAAAAAGCAGGTCTCCAACGGCTATCATCTCTACAACCTGCTCAATGGCAAGGAGCTTCTTCTGCTGGATGGCCGTGACAAGGCCGCCAACACCAATTACAGCGGCGCCAGCGGCGCGGCCCTCTTTGACAAGCAAACCCAGACCATGGTGGTGGGCGGGCAAAACGGCGTGCTCTATACCGTGGAACTGAACGAGAAATTTGACCATCAGGCGGGAAGCCTCAAGATCTCCCCGGCCATCCAACGGTACAAGACCCTGGCCGCCAAACAGGACAAAAAACGGGCCAACATTGACGGCAGCGTGGCCATGTACAACAACTATGTGTTCTATGGGGATGACTCCGGGGTGCTCCAATGCGTGGACATCAACACCCTCACGCCGGTGTGGGCCGTGAAGACCGGTGACGATATCAACGCGACCCCTGCCCTGGATTTTGAAGAAGCCTCCCAGACCCTGGCCCTGTATACGGGGAACTGCATCGTGTATCAGGGGAAATCGGGCGTTTCCACCCTGCGCCGCTACAATGCCCTCACCGGCAAAGAGGAATGGGCCTATCAGGTGCCGGACCTTGCCTACACGACAGAGTACAAGATTGGCTGCATGGCCAATCCCGTGGTGGGTGACAATGCCATTGACGATCTGGTGATCTTCACCGTCACGGCCGGCAAGGGAGGCAGCCTGGTGATCGCGCTGAATAAGGCGGACGGAAACCTGGTGTGGAAACAGAAGCTGCAGTCCGAAAGCGAGTCCAGCCCTGTGGCGGTTTATTCCGACAGCGGCGAGGCCTGGCTGATTCAGGCGGAGCGCAATGGGAACGTGCATCTGATGAACGCACGGACCGGCGAGATCCTCCATACCCTGAAACTCCCCGGCGAAATCGAGGCCTCCCCCGCCGTATACCGGGATATCCTGGTCATCGGCACCACCGGCAAGGATACCGGGGCCATCTACGGCATCCGGATCCAGTAACCCTGGCGAAACAGGAACCAATACGAAAGCGGTGATCCCATGAAAATTTATCTGGATGCCATGGGCGGCGACCACGCGCCGGGAGCTGTGGTCCAAGGCGCGTTGGAAGCGCTCCGGCGCCATCCCTCCATCACCCTGGAACTGGGGGGCCCCCTGGAGAGGGTCCGGGAAGAGGTGGACAGGGTCTTTGCCGAAGCTCCCGCTGATCTCCGCTCCCAGGTGATCCTCACCGATTGCCCGGAAGTGATTGACAACTGTGAGTCCCCTGTGATGGCTGTGCGAAAGAAAAAAGGCAGCGCCATTGTGGATGGGATGCTCAAACTGAGGGATAAGGAAGTGGATGCCTTTGTCTCTGCGGGCAGCACCGGGGCGGTGCTGGCGGGAGGCATGTTCCGGCTTGGCCGCATCCCCGGCATTGAGCGCCCGGCCCTGGCTCCCCTGATGCCCAACGGCAAGGATTTTTTCCTGCTGATTGACTGCGGGGCCAATGTGGATTGCAAGCCCCAGTGGCTGGTACAGTTCGGCCTGATGGGCACGGCCTACATGCAGGGCGTCCAGGGCATGGAAAACCCAAGGGTGGGGCTGGTGAACAACGGCGCGGAAGCCGAAAAGGGCTGCGCGCTTACCAAGGAAGCCTTTGGCCTGCTGGAAAAAGCAGACCTGAACTTCGTAGGCAACGTGGAGGCACGGGAGATCACCAGGGACGCAGCGGATGTAATCGTCTGTGACGGCTTTGTGGGCAACGTAATCCTCAAATTCATGGAGGGCGTGGCAGGAACGCTGATGGGGATCATCAAGCGGGAAATCATGTCCGACCTGCGAAGCAAGGTGGGCGGCCTCCTGGCAAAACCCGCCTTCAGGAGGGTGGCCAGGACCATGGACTATCATGAAGTAGGAGGCGCACCCCTGCTGGGAGTGCGGGGCAGTGTGATCAAAGCCCACGGCTCCAGCAACGGCCATGCCATCGCCTGCGCCATCAGCCAGGCCGTGAAGATGGCGGAAAACGACGTGGTAGGCAAGATCGAAAAACGGCTGGTCTGTACGGAAGAGGCTTCCGAATAGATAGAGGTTATATGCAATCATTCAAACAAGGAGGGCATCCCCATGGTATTTGACAAGGTGCGGGATATGATCGCTTCTCAGCTTCAGGTTGATGCCGCAGAGATCAAGGCCGAGAGCCGGCTGGTGGAGGATCTGAAGGCGGACAGCGCCAACATCATGGTCATGATCCTGGAACTGGAAAGCGAGTTTGGCATTGAGGTTGAGGACGAAGTCATCCTCAACCTGAAGACTGTCGGTGATGTGGCCAACTACATTGAAAAGCATCAGTAACCCCATCTCCGGCGGCACTGCCGCTTCCCTCAGAGGGTGAAAATGGGCGGGCGGCCTCAGGTCGCCCGCCCAGCGCATCTCCCATCCAGGGGCCATTTCAACGCTTTCAAGGGGGGTTCTCATGCCCAAGGGGACAGACATGCTTGAGCAAAATCTGCGGTATTCCTTCCGGGACGCCTCGCTGCTGACCCAGGCGCTGACCCATCCCTCCGTCCTTCAGGGGCCGGACAACCAGCGGCTGGAGTTCCTGGGGGACGCGGTGCTCCAGTTCTGCGTCAGCGACCTGCTCTATCACAAATACCCGGACATCCAGGAGGGTGAGCTCACCAAGCGCAGGGCAGCGTTGGTATGTGAAGAAACCCTCAGCCATCTGGCCCAGAGGCTGTGCATCGGGGACGCCCTCCTCCTGAACCATGGGGAAGAGCAGACCAGGGGCCGCCGCAAGCCCTCCATTTTGGCAGATGCCCTGGAGGCGGTGCTGGCAGCGGTTTATCTGGACGGCGGAATCTCAGCGGCCCAGACGTTGGTCCAGGCGCTGTATGAGGACGAGGAAAGCCTGTTTGCCCTCAGGGGACGGGACGACAAAGGCCTTCTTCAGGAGTACACACAGGCCCACGACCTGGGCTTGCCGGAGTACGCCATCCTGGAGGAATCCGGCCCGGCCCACGACCGGCATTTCGTTGCGCAGGTAAGCGTTTTGGGCCAGCCCGCAGCCATCGGCCAGGGCGCAACCAAGAAAGCGGCGGAGCAGGCTGCCGCGAAGACTGCCCTGGCGGCCTACCGGCAGGGATAGGGGGCAGAGGATGCGGCTTACCAAACTGGAAATCTATGGCTTCAAATCCTTTGCCAAGCGGACAGAAATTGTCTTTCCCCAAAATGTGACGGGGATCGTGGGTCCCAATGGCAGCGGCAAAAGCAACATCAGCGACGCGGTGCGCTGGGTCCTGGGGGAGCAAAGCGCCCGGATCCTCCGGGGCAACAGCATGGCCGACGTTATCTTCAACGGTACCCAGACCAAGAAACCCATGAACTACTGTGAGGTCACGCTGGTCTTTGACAACTCGGACCGCCAGCTTCCCATTGACTTTTCGGAGGTGTCCATCACCCGCCGGGTGTACCGCAGCGGCGAAAGCGAGTATCAGCTCAACGGGGCCACCTGCCGCCTCAAGGACATCGTGGACCTCTTCCGGGATACAGGGGTGGGCAAGGAAGGGTATTCCATCATCGGCCAGGGCCGCATCGACGAGATCCTCAGTCAGCGCAGCGAGGACCGCCGGGCTGTTTTTGAGGAGGCGGCAGGGATCAGCCGCTTCCGCACCCGCAAGGAGGAAGCGGAAAGCCGCCTTGCACGGGCGGAGGAAAACCTGGTGCGGGTCATCGACGTGCTGGAAGAGCTGAAAAGCCACCTGGCGCCTTTGGAGAAGCAGGCGGAGGTGGCCAAGGAGTTCCTCATGCTTTCTGAGGAGCTCAAGGAACTGGACGTGGAGCTGTTTCTGGTGCGCTATCACCGGCTCCACGCCCGGGAGGACTCCATGGAGCAGGCCCTTCTGTCCGTGAAGGACGCGCTGCTGGAAGCCGGGGCCCGCCTCACCCAGGTGACAGCGGAGAGGGACCAGGCCGAGGAAACCATGGAAGCCCTGCAAAAGGCCCTCAGCGAGGCCCATGCCTCCCTGCTGGAGAAGAACGAGCTGCTCCACCGTACCCGGGAGGAAGCGGCGAGCAATGACAACCGCCTGCGCCGGGGCGCGGAAACCGCTCAGCGTCTGGAAGGGGAGGCGGAGGCCGTCCGGGCCCGCATGGCGCTGATTCAGGCCAGCATGAACCAGTCCGACGGCGGGCTGGCCCAGGCCTCCGCGCAGCTGGAGGAAGCCCGGCGCCTGCTGGAAAAAAGGCAGCAGGCTCACCAGGAAGCCACCAACGCCGCCCAGGAATGGGAGGACAAGCTTTCGGCGCACAAGGCGGCCATCATCCAGAGCATGAACCGCATGCAAAACGTGCGCACCTCCCAGGCCCGGCAAATGGCCATGCAGAGCCAGATGACCCAGCGGAGGGAGGAACTGCTCAAGGAGTTGAGCGCCGGAGAGGACAAGGAGCGGCAGCTGGAAAAAACCCTTGCCGCCGCCCAGGAAAACCTCCAAACGGAGCAGGCGCGATACGCAGAGCTGAAATCCCGGGCCGACGAGCTGGAGGCCTCCACCAAGGCCATGCTGGCGGAGATCCTGACCCGGCAAAAGAATGTCCAGGAGGTCGCCCAAAGCGTTCGGGCCCTGGAAACCCGCCTGAGGACCTTCAGGGAGCTGCAGGAAGGGCTGGAGGGATACCAGCACTCGGTGCGAAACGCGCTGCAATATGCCAAAAGCCGGAACATGCATGGGGTGCGGGGCGTGGTGGCCATGCTCCTATCCGTGCCCAAGGAACTGGAAACAGCCATCGACATGGCCCTGGGCGCAGCCATGCAAAACATCGTCACCGACGATGAGCATGCGGCCAAACGCCTCATCGAATACCTGCGCGAAAATCATCTGGGCCGTGCCACCTTTCTGCCCCTTTCCACCGTGCGGGGCCGCACCCTCTCCCATAGGGAGCGGGAGGTTCTCTCCATGCCCGGCTGCCTGGGCGTGGCCAGCGAGCTGTGCTCCTTTGACGAAGCGTACCGCCCTGTCTTTGAGAACCTCCTGGGCCGCACGGTAATCGCCCGGGATCTGGACAGCGGAATTGCCATCATGCGGGCCGGCGGGCATGCCTTCCGCCTGGTGACCCTGGCCGGGGATGTGATGCATTCGGGCGGCAGCATGACCGGCGGCAGCATCCAGCAAAAGACCCAGAATCTCCTGGGCCGGGAGCGGGAAATCAAGGAACTGGCCCAGGCTCTGACAGAAAAAACAGCCTTTCTGCAGCAGGAGCAGGCCGCTTTGGCAGCCCTGGAGGCAAAGCGGGCGGGAAGCAAGGAAAGCCGCGAACAGGCCCAGTACGCCCTGCATCAGCAGGAGATTGCCGTGGTGCGCGACACGGAGCGGCAGCAGGCGGCCCAGCAGGAGCTGCAGCAGTTCCGCACGGCAGCCCAGAGCCTGCGCTCCGCAGTAGAGCAGCTGGAGGAGGGCCTTGCCGGCATCGCCGAAGAGCTGGAGCGCATTGCAGGCCAGTCCGACGCGGAGCAGATGAGCACCCAGGAGATGAACGCCCGCTCCGAGGAGCTTGCGCAGGCTCTGGCCGTATCCAGACAGGAGCGGGAGGCTGCCCAGGAAGCCCTGACAGCCGCGCTGCTCCGCCTCCAGGAGGCCGAGCACAACTGCGAGCGGATCCGCCGGGATCAAAAGCGCCTCATCGGGGACTGCGACACCTGCCAGCGGGAGATCGAAGGCCTGATGAAGAAACGGAGCGAAGCCCTGGCGGATGTGGCCGCTGCCACCCGGGAGCAGGAGCGCATCCAGGTGCTGCTTGCCCAGGGCGAGCAGGTGGTAGCCAACGCCAAGGCCCACGTGGAGAAAACCGAAACCCTTCGGGACGCTGCCCAGCGGGCCTTCAAGGATCTCCAAAGCGAGATTGAGGCAAGCCAGCTGATGGTCAACCGGGAAACGGACCGGCTGCACAGGCAGGAAATGGCCCTGGCCAAGGTGAAAGCCGATCTGGCCCAGCTCACCGACCGCCTGTGGGACACTTACGAGCTCACCTATGCCGGAGCAGTGCAGGCCCAGGCGGAGTATGCGCTGCTTCGGGAAAGCGCCCGGCAGGAGGGGGAGGCAAAAAGCCAGGACGCCGCCTTCAACGAGGCCGCCGCCGATGAGAAGGCGCAGGAAATCCGTGAAAAGATCCGCCGGATGGGCACCGTCAATGTGGGGGCCATTGAGGAATACGCCCAAATGCATGAGCGCTATACCCAACTGACCGCCCAGCAGGAGGATCTGGAGCAAGCCCGGCTTGATCTCCAGGATCTGATCCAAAAACTGCTGGAGCGGATGGAAACGGTGTTTGTGTCCCAGTTCAACCTTCTGCAGGAGTATTTCGGGAAAACCTTCACCCGCCTCTTTGGCGGCGGTCAGGGGGAGATCCGCTTAAGCGACCCCGCCGATCCCCTGAACTGCGGCATTGAGATCATCGTCCAGCCTCCGGGCAAAAAGCGGCAGCTGCTCAGCCTCTTCAGCGGCGGCGAGCGGGCTCTCACCGCCATCGCCATCCTCTTTGCGATGCTGATGCTCAAGCCCACGCCCTTCTGCATTCTGGACGAAATCGAGGCCGCCCTGGACGAGGCCAACATCGCCTACTTTGCGGATTATCTCAAGGAGTTCAGCCAGGACACCCAGTTCATTGTGGTAACTCACCGCAAGGGCACCATGGAGCGCTGCGATACGCTCTTTGGCGTGGCCATGGAGGAGAGGGGCATCAGCAGCATGGTCAGCGTGAACCTGACGGATTACGACTGAGCTCCGACGCGCCCCACCATTCACTTTCCCAAGGAGGAACGCCTATGGAAAACCAACCCAGCCTTTTCAGCCGTCTCAGGGCAGGCCTGTTCAAAAGCCGCCAAAACCTGAATGACAAAATGGACGGCCTGGTGGCGGAACACCAGCAGGTCAGCGAGGACTTTTTTGACGACTTGATGGACATCCTCGTGCTATCGGATATGGGAGCCGACTGTGCTGCCCGCGCCATCGACACCCTGCGGGCCCAGGTAAAGGACCGGCGGATCAAGGAAGCGGCCCAGGCAAAAGGGCTTCTTAAGGAAATCCTTGTGGGCATGCTGGACATGGAAAAGCCCAGCCTTCATTGGCCGATGGTGATCCTGATGGTGGGGGTCAACGGCGTGGGCAAGACCACCACCATCGGCAAGCTGGCCCTGCGCTTTCAAGGCCTGGGGCGCAGCATTCTGCTTTGCGCCGCCGACACTTTCCGGGCCGCGGCCGTGGAGCAGCTTACCATCTGGGCGGAGCGGGCCAAGTGCCCTCTGGTGAAGCACCAGGAGGGAGCCGACCCGGCCGGGGTGGTCTTTGACGCAGTGCAGGCCGCCAAGGCCCGCAAGGCGGATCTGTTGATCGTGGATACCGCCGGCCGCCTTCACAACAAGAAAAACCTGATGGATGAGATGGAGAAAATGCGCCGGGTCATCGACCGGGAGTATCCTCAGGCCACGGTGCGCTGCCTGCTGGTTGTGGACGCCACCACAGGCCAGAACGGCCTGGCCCAGGCCAAGGCCTTCCGCGAGGCGGCCGGCATCAACGGCATCGTGCTGACCAAGCTGGACGGCACGGCCAAGGGCGGCATCGCCTTCCCCATCGTCCGGGAACTCCAGGTGCCGGTGATGTATGTGGGTGTGGGTGAAGGCATAGAGGATTTACAGGCCTTTGACGCGAAAGAGTTTGTGAGTGCGCTTCTGGATTAAGCGCCCGGGATGGGAGGAAATACTGTGGTTCTTGCACCGTTTCTTTTTAAGGCCAAGGCAGTCCGGTCTCTGAAGGGCAATTGGCAAACCGCTCTGCTCGTCACCTTTTTCTCCGGCATCCTGTCCACTGCAGTCAATCTTGCCTACTCCGTGCTGCTGCCAAGCCCTGCCTCCTATCGCACTTATGAAGCGCTGCTTGAGGCGGTGGCAAATGTCCCCGATACCACCTGGATCCTGCTGAGCGTTCTCAACCTGCTTACTTTTCTCATCAGCCCCATGCTCCAGCTGGGGGCCAACCACTACTTTGTCTCCCGCCTTCATGGCCTGGAGCTGGGCTTTGGCGGGCTTCTTTCCAGGAGCCGCTATTGGGGCAAGGCCCTGTGGCTCTCCATTCTCATCTGGGTCAAAATCCTTCTCTGGTCCCTGCTGCTGATTGTCCCCGGAATCATTGCCGGCATCCGCTACAGCATGGCCTTTTATTACCTGGCCGAAGACCCCTCCCTCACCGCGCGGGAGGCCCTGGCAAAGAGCAAAAATGCCATGCAGAACACCAAGATGAGCTATCTTGCCCTCACTGTCAGCTTCCTGGGATGGCTGATGATGTCCATGCTGGTGCCCTCGCTGCTGGTTTCCATGAGCTTTATCCTCGCCCAGGTCGTTTCCCTGGCCATGAATCTGTTCATCAGCACCTACATGAACGGCGCTTTCGCGGCCTTTTTCTCCGCTGTCAGCGATTCACGCGGCCTGGAACGCCTTCACCGCACGGCAGCCTCCATGATGGGAAGCCACCCAAGCGCGCCCTTTGGCGCCTTCGGTGCCTGGATGGGATCCCAGGAAAACCGTGAAGCTCCGGAGGAGGAGGAAGAGGAAGAGGAAACGGAAGATGCGGACGAGCCCTCCCGGGGTTCTTCTTCCCAGGATTCCGAGGAATCCTGACCCTTAGCCCTGGAAAGGAGCGCTGCCATGCCCCCCCTGATACCCTACAACCCCTCCCTGCCCTACAGCTACGCCCTGGGCCTTTTCCCGTCCCTGGCGCTGATGCAGGCCATGCCGCAGCGGGCCACCAGGCTGCTGCTCAGCCAGCGGGCCACCGGCGAAGGTGTTGAAAAGCTCCGCGCCCTCTGCGCCGCCCATCATGTGCGGGAGGAAGCGGCGGACAAGGTCCTCACCCGGGTCAGTGGCAAGGAGAACTGCTTTGCGGCCGTGGTGTTTGAGAAATGGCAGGCTGAGCTTGGCGATACCGCTCCCCACGTGGTGCTCCACCATCCCATGGACCAGGGCAACCTGGGCACCATCCAGCGGACCCTTCTGGGCCTGGGCATTGTGGACATCGCCGTCATCCGTCCTGCCGCCGACGTGTTTGACCCCCATGTGGTTCGTTCCTCCATGGGTGCGATCTTCTCCCTTCGGGTGAAAACCTTCGAGAGCTTTGAATCGTACCGGGCCCAGTTTCCCGCCCACGGGCTGTATCCTTTTATGCTGGACGGCGCGGTTGTGCTGGAGAACGCCGCATCCAAGGCCAAGGCCCCTTACTCCCTGATCTTTGGCAATGAGGGCAGCGGCCTTCCTGCGGAATTTGCGGCTCTTGGTCAGGCAGTGCGCATCCCCCACAGCGCAGCCATCGACTCCTTAAACCTGGCCATCGCGGTGGCCATCGGCGCATACGGCTTTATTCATGGAAGCAAGGAGGCCCATCATGACATACAAACAGGAATCTGAACAGCTCACTGCCTGCGTTGATTTTCTGGCCGAGCAGGCCAGGCTGAAACCCGGAGCGGTGGTGGTGCTGGGGTGCAGCACCAGCGAGGTAGCCGGGGGCGTCATCGGCAAGGCCAGCGTTCCCGACCTGGGCCAAGCCCTGGCTCAGGCCATGCTGGAGGCTTGCGCACGGCTTGGCCTCCGCCCAGCCTTTCAATGCTGCGAACACCTGAACCGGGCCCTGCTGATGGAACAATCCACCCTGGATTCCCTGGGCCTGCTTCAGGTCAACGCCCGCCCCATGCCCAAGGCCGGCGGCAGTGTGCCCGCCGCCGCCTATGACCTTTTCACGCAGCCGGCCCTCGCCTCCTCCATCCAGGCGGATGCAGCCATCGACGTGGGCCTCACCCTGGTAGGCATGCACATCCGCCCTGTGGCCGTTCCCCTGCGTATGCCAGGCGCGCAGGTGGGCCATGCCCCCGTGGTGATGGCCTATTCCCGCCTCCCCTACATCGGCGGCGAGAGAGCCCAGTACGCGGCGAAGCGCTGAGGAAAACCGCATCAAAAAAGGCTCTTCCAAAAAGAGCCTTCAGCGAAGACCCGCCGTCTTCCTATTTTACAAACTCCACCACTTCCGCCGGTGTATGCGCAAAAACCAGTGCGCCCTTTTCCCTCAGTTCCTCCTCCTGGCGAAAGCCCCAGGTTACTGTCAGACAGGGCAAGCCGGCATTCCGGGCGGTTTCAATATCCACCTCAGAATCGCCCACATATACGGTATGCTCAGGGTCCGCGCCCAGGATGTTCATCAGCGCATGCACGCCGTCCGGCTCCGGCTTTCTGGGCACGCCAGGCACCTCACCAAGGGCGGCCTCAATGCCAAAGTGCTCCAGGGACAGCTTCTTCACATTTTCGTCATTTTTGTTGGACACGACCCCAATTTTGCAGCCCATTTCCCGCAAAGCGTCCAGCATCTCGGGAATGCCCTGGTAGGGACGGGTGAAATCGGCATTGTGCTGTGCGTAGTGGTCCAGGAAGGCTTGCAGGACGCCCTCCCACTCCTCCTGGCAGGTGCCGGCAGGCACAGCCCGGCGAATCAGAGTCTGGATGCCATTACCCACAAACCGGCGGATTTCCTCCCGGCTTCTTTCAGGCATGCCCCGGCTTCGCAGGGCAAAATTGCAGCTGTGCCAAAGATCGTCCAGGGTATCCAGCAGCGTCCCGTCCAGGTCAAAGAGGACGGTGGTGAATGAAGGCATGGGCGGATGCTCCTTTGTACGGCTTAAAGTCAAGGTCCGGGTTCCATTATACCCTCGCCGCTCTCCAGATGCAAGCGGCCTGATTTCGCAAGCCAGGTCAAGAAAGTTCCCACCGGCCCTGCTATACTGATCGCGGGAGGTGAAAACCGGATTGGACATAAGCATGATGCCAAGCCAGGAGAAGATCGACGCCGTAGCGCGGATGCAGGCCTACATCCAGGAGCATATCCGGGAGCAGATGACGCAGTTTCAACTGGCCCGCGCCGCGGGATACTCGCCATACCATGCCGCAAGGATCTTCAAGGAGCTGACCGGCCAATCGCCCTTTGAATACATCCGGCGGCTCCGGCTGTCCCAGGCTGCGATTGCTTTGCGTGCCCATCATACAAGGGTCATCGACGTGGCCCTGGACTATGTCTTTGACTCCCATGAAGGGTTTACCAGGGCCTTTGCCAGGGAGTTCGGCCTCACTCCAAAGGCATATGCAAAGCATCCAAAGCCCATCCGGCTCTTCATGCCGCCTGCCGCCCGGGATTTCAAACCTCCACACCTACGAAAAGAGGAAAAGGGTATGAGTGACACTCCAAGCGTGATCTTTGTACAGATCGTGGACCGGCCCGCCAGGAAACTGATTCTCAAAAGGGGCAAAACCGCTGCCGATTACTTTGAGTACTGCGGGGAAGTGGGCTGTGACACCTGGGACGTGCTAAGCACCATCCAGGGAGCCCTCTACGAGCCCGTGGGCATGTGGATGCCCGAGAACCTGCGCCCCAAGGGCACCTCCGTCTATACCCAGGGCGTGGAGGTCCCCCTGGATTGGAGCGGTGAAATACCGGAAGGCTTTGAGACCATCCAGCTTCCCCCCTGCAAAATGCTGATCTTCCAGGGCCCTCCCTATGAAGAGGAAAACTTCATGGAAGCCATTGACAACCTTTGGAAGCAGACCGAAAAGTACGACCCCCAGATCTACGGCTATGAATGGGACGATGGGATTGCCCCCAAAATCCAGCTGGCGCCCATGGGATACCGCGGGTACATTGAGGGCAGGCCCGTCAGGCCGGTCAACAGGTAAGTAAATGCAAAAAGCACGCCCCTCTTCGCCCGGGGCGTGCTTTTCTTTGTTTTATTGGATCAGACGCAACCCTGCGCCATCATGGCTTCGGCCACCTTCATGAAGCCCGCGATGTTCGCGCCCATGACGTAGTTGGTGGGCTTGTCGGCGAAGGCCTCTGCGGCATCGGCACATTTTTCAAAAATGCCCTTCATGATGCCCTGGAGCTTCTCATCCACTTCCTCAAAGCTCCAGCTGAAGCGCTGGCTGTTCTGGCTCATCTCCAGAGCGCTGGTGGCCACGCCGCCGGCATTGGCGGCTTTTGCGGGGGCAAAGAGCACGCCCTTCCTGAGGAAGTAGTCAACGGCCTCCAGGGTGCAGGGCATGTTGGCGCCCTCGCCTACCACGAAGCAGCCGTTGGCCACCAAAGCCCTGGCATCCTCGCCATCCAGCTCGTTCTGGGTTGCGCAGGGCAGGGCGATATCACACTTGACCTGCCAGATGTTCTTGCATCCCTCATGGTATTCACTGCCGGGAACACGGTTTGTGTACTCCCTGATGCGGGCCCGCTCCACTTCCTTGAGCTGCTTGACCACATCCAGGTCGATGCCTCTTGGATCATAGACATATCCGTTGCTGTCACTCATGGCCACCACCTTGCCGCCCATCTGGGTGATTTTTTCATGGGCGTAGATGGCCACGTTGCCACTGCCGCTGATGGCCACGGTGCTGTTGTCAACGGTCTTGCCGTTCCTCTCCAGCATGTTCTTCACGAAATAACACAGGCCGTACCCTGTGGCCTGCTTGCGCCCCAGGCTGCCGCCGTAGGTAAGACCTTTGCCGGTAAGCACACCTTCGTACAGCCCTGTGATGCGCTTGTACTGGCCGTACAGATAGCCGATCTCCCGGGCGCCCACGCCGATGTCCCCGGCCGGTACGTCCGTATCCTGGCCGATATGACGGTAGAGTTCGGTCATAAAGCTCTGGCAGAAGGCCATCACTTCCTGGTCGCTCTTGCCCTTGGGATCAAAATCGCTGCCGCCCTTGCCGCCGCCGATGGGCAGGCCGGTAAGGCTGTTTTTCAGTGTCTGTTCCAGACCCAGGAACTTGAGGATGCTGAGGTTGACACTGGGATGAAGGCGCAGCCCGCCCTTGTAGGGGCCAATGGCGCTGTTGTACTGTACCCGGTAACCCCGGTTCACCTGCACCTTGCCCTGGTCGTCCACCCAGGGCACCCGAAAGAGAATCACCCGCTCCGGCTCTACAAAACGCTCCAGCAAGCTGGCTTTCTCATACTCCGGATGCTTCTCAAAAACCGGCGCAAGGCTTTCCAGCATCTCCGTAGCCGCTTGCAGATACTCTTTCTCGTGTTGATTGCGGGCAGTAAGTCCGTCAAGGACGCGGGCGATATACTCGCTCATATGGAAAAACCCCTTCTTCCTCATCGAATTGGGACACGGAGTGATTATACACGAAAAGGCATCCCTCTGCCTGTATTTTGATTGTATATTGCAAAAGATTTCACAAATTTTACCGAATGGTGCTTATTCCTGGGTAAGCATCCCGTGCCCTTCCGGGTCCTGGCTGACCCGCAAAAAAACATCCGCCTGCGCCCCCGCGGCATCCTGCCGGTCGGTACAGGTGAGGAAGGCCTGAAGGCCCTGGGTGGCTTTCAGCAATGCGTTGCGCCGCTTCCCGTCCAGCTCGCTGAACACGTCGTCCAGAAGCAGCGCGGGCTTCTCCCCCATTTCCTGATCAATCAGGGCGATCTCCCCCAGCTTCATGCTCAGCACCGCTGTGCGAAGCTGCCCCTGACTGCCAAAGGCCCTTAGCTCCTTGCCGCATAACAGCATGGCCACATCGTCCCGGTGCGGGCCAAAATAGGTAAACTGGCGCTGACAGTCCTCCCCCCGGCTTTTCATCAGGCCTG
>Ga0123335_1001883_pt1 | contig 32757 bp, 21 predicted proteins | sample BiotimSIPDNA_2_FD_89707 | JGI IMG/M metagenome (GOLD analysis project Ga0123335, IMG submission 89707) | Anaerobic biogas reactor microbial communites from Washington, USA - Biogas_R2 time_0 SIP DNA | ecosystem: Engineered > Bioreactor > Anaerobic > Unclassified | place: Washington, USA... | reverse complement strand
TTCAGTATTCAAGGGGAGGAGATAATGACCTTGAAAAAGTTAGCATATAAAATTATCATGACAGCTTTAATCTGTTCAATTCATTTGAGTGATTCTTTTTCCCAGGAAATACAGCTTGAATTACTGGGTGGGTACACAAAAATATGGAATGGACCAGTTACTCATTATGTAATTGGAACTATCGAAGTTTTTCAAGGGATAATAGTTGACAAAATCACTTCCAGTCGTCCCATAGATGGTATCCCAGAATTGCCTGAAATTGAAAGTGAACTTTTTGATACCGCTTTGGTGATAGCGTTTAAAGGAAGTAAAATGGCAAATATTAGTAATTGTGAGTACATTGAAGAGGATGATAAGATTAGAATAACTTATGAACTGGATGATACATTGTATATGGTGCCGGATTGGTACGATTCCACAGGTGAAGCAGTTGCAATCGCCTCGCTTAACATGTTTTACAGGCTTTATAGTGAAGATATTGATGTGACTGAAAAAAGTGTTGAATTGGTTGATCTTACAACCTCGGTTAAACCTCAACAGAATTTCAAAACACAAGCACTGGTCAGGCCAAAGCTGATTTCAAAAAACAAGTATTCCGATTTTAACCTTTTGGGAAAGATTACCGGTATCAAAAAATCCAACGGTTATACAATACGTGCGAATAATTATGATATCAAAAATCAGATTATTTTGAAATAGCAAAATAAAACCTGTGTCAGACTGTTGTGGTTTAAACAATTATAATTCGAACGATTCTTTATAAAAAGGAGTCGTTTTTTTATTTGACAGTACTTGCGGGTTTTTGGAAACTGGTGTGCGCATTGCTATATTAAAAAATCTCTACTCTGTTTCTTCCGTTTTCTTTAGCTCTATAAAGTGCTTTATCTGCCTTCTTTATCAGTTCATCTATTCTTTTTGCATGAAGGCCATACACTGCGATTCCAAAACTCATTGATACGCGCACCTGTTCACCGGAAGGGCTTTTAAATTCCATTTTGGAGATTCCCTGCCGAATTCTTTCCACTGTTTCTATTGCAGCGTTTTTATCGGTTTTAACCAGAATAAGCGCAAACTCTTCACCACCATAACGTGAAGCAGTATCAATGTTGTTGCGTATGCTGCTGTCAAGATATGACGCGACACCTTTAAGTACACTGTCTCCAAACTGATGCCCCCAGGTATCATTTACTTTTTTGAAATAGTCGATATCACAGATGACCAGTGACAACGGATCCTTGTATCGGATAGATCTTGTTATTTCATCCTGGAGAATCTGTTGAAACTCACGATGATTGTACAGGCTGGTAAGCCCATCATGCGTAGCAAGCTCCTTTGCTTTTTCATAAATCAGTATTTTTTCGATAGCAAGTCCTGCAGAAATTGCAATACGATTAATCAGATCCTTGTATGAATCATTGAATGCATTCCGTTTAAACGATTCTATAAAAAGAATCCCTCTGCAGCTATCAACTCCAATCGGTACTGCAAGAAATGAATTGAACAGAGTATCTTTTGGTTCATCATCAAAATACCTTGTTTCATGGTGATCTTTTGAAAAGTTGCGGTAGATACAGATATTTTTTGAGTAAAAAAGAGGTATCAGGTGTTTATCATTGAGCGGGAATTTAAAATTATTAAAAGCTTCACAGTTTGAACCCCAGGTCCTGAGAATTGTAGCGCTGTTGCCATTTTCGGATTTAATGCTTATGGTTAATCTGTCACAAGGAATGGCAAACGGGATAACTTCCACCATTTTATTCAGAATCGTGTCGATTGAAAGATCTCTGAAAAAAACTTTTTCAATGTTACTCATTGCTGCGAGGCGTATATGTTCAAGTTTGTGTTCAGTATAGAGATATGTATTGTAAACAGCCTGCCCAAGGAGGGCTGCAGCAGTATTGAGAAATGCATGGTCTTCATTGGTAAAAAAGTTTCTGGAGGTGCTGTCGACAATAATTGTTCCGCGTTGCAGATTATCCGCTGAAATCGGGCTGGCCATAAGGGATCTTATCCCGGCATCATCAAGATAATAATAGAGGTTTACACTATCGTTTGTTATTTCGTGAAGATTTACCTGCTGAAGACCATCTTTAAAAAATCCGCCGATAATGCCAACGCCAGGGTAAATTACAGCGTTTTCATTTATGCAGTCACTTTTTGAAAAATACCGCCTTAATTTATATCCTGCATCTGAAGTCGGGAAAAAAATTGCAACAGTATGTGCATCAATATGATTTCTTATAATTTTTATACTGTTATCCAGAATCTGATCGATCTCTTTTTCAATTAACTTCCATTCATTCTGACAATGTTGTGAACCGAGAGCAGAAATTGGTGCTTCTGCTACCTCCTCACTAACATGTTTTTGGGATTGATAATCAAGGGTTTTGATTTTTGATGTTTGTGGCTGATATATAAAAGGGTCAGCAGGTTCTTTTTTGTGAATCGCTCGCCTGGAAACCAATAAAAGAGTAAAAAAAAATGTTAATGTACCAGTACTTATTATGTTGTAAGGTTGATTAAAAAACTGAAATCCAAAAGAAAGGAGCAGACATATACAGCAAAGCGATGTTAATTTTTTATTGTGCATGAAGAATCCGGTTCGTTTTTCGATATGGCTTTATGAACTGTGTCCATCACGACCTGATGTTCAAGTGGTTTGGAGAGCACTCCGTTAAAACCAATATTGAGTAAACTTCTTCTGGTAATTTTTTTGACAAAAGATGTAATTGCAATAACAGGTATATCCCGTGTTTTTTCCTGTCTTTTCAGCTTGTTAAAAAAACGGATACCGTCCATTACCGGCATCATTATATCAGTAATAACCAGATCGGGTAATTCTTCTTCAGTTTTCTTTAATCCTTCAAAACCATTCATCGCAGTAATTACATCATACTCTTTATAGAGGTACATCTCAAGCAGATCAAGGATGTCGTGATTATCATCGACGAGCAGAATTTTTTTTGTCATATCAACGGCTTGTTTTCGTGTAAAGTGTTACCCCTAGTACAAAGAAAATAATATTTCCCATCCATGCACCAAGAAGGGTAGGCATATGTCCATTTTGTGCAAAAACAAGACAGAATCTGGATATAATCCAGTAAGAAAATACACAGGCAAGACCTATCCCAAACATCACTGCACCACCTTTTCTGCCTGTTCTCGCCGTAATTGCTATTCCAAGAAGTATTACGATAAAATTCATAAATGGAAGAGCAATTTTAAATTCGAGTTCGCCAAGAAGCTGGTTAACTTTTTCACCCCTCTTTTTGGCTGCATCAATATGATTTCTCAATTCCCAGTAACTCATTTCAGATTTGTGTTTGATCCGTTTGACCATCTGTACTGGTGCAATGCTTAAAATAGTATCTTTAAGGGTGTCAAAATTCAATATTTCTGTTGAACTGTCAGTGAAATTACGTACAACACCTTTTACAAAAATCCATCCGGTACTGTCGTAAATCATTTCTTGTGCCTGTATGCGTTGAGTTATCCTGTTATTATCAAAAATATCTCTATTTATATTGCGGAAATTTTCCGGTGCTGTACTGAATTCTTTGAAAAAATATAAAGTCTGAGGATTACCGAAATAGTAAAAATCACGTCGGAATTCACGTACGCTGTTTTTATTACGATCCGGTCTGACCTGGTTTTTCATGCTCTGACTCAGGTCATTACGTAACTGGTTTGCGTTTGGCAAAATCCACTCACCCCCATAGAATGCTCCCACAGCTAAAAACAATCCCAGAAACAAGAGTGGAAATGTCAACTGGCGAATGTTTATACCCGAAGCTTTCATTGCTATAAGCTCACTATTTTTCGCCAGTCTTCCAAGTGAAAACATGGATGCCAGAAGCAAAACAATCGGTATCATTATCTGGATTATCCAGGGAAGGTAATACCAGTAATAAAGCATGACATCGGAGAACAGGACACCCTGAAATTTTTTAAGATTGCTTACATAGTCGATTACTATGAAAATCACTATTATTGCAATCATAAGTCCTGCTGAAAACCCCAGAAAAATTCCTATAAGGTAAGTAGGTAGTCGTCCGATAAATAACCGGCTGATCCATCGGGGAGTCCAAAAAATAATCCTGGGTATTTTGAACAGGAAACTTCCCGACATTTTTTTAACAATACTTTTTTCTTTGTTAACAGTATTGCGCCATAAAGAAATGATGGAGTAGAAACGTATTGTAGTCTCACGTAGCATCATGACAATCAGGACAATTCCGCATAATCCGATCAGGACATTACCAGACCACATCGCTACAACCGGACTTATTATCATCTTGTCGGCAAGTGACTCACCAGCTATAAGAAAGGCCCAGTTTACGATAAAAAAGAAGATGCTGTAAGATGCGCCTACTGCGTATCCACCCTTGCGGGCCATAATACCAAGAGGGGCTCCAATAAGAACAAAGATAATACAGGCAAAAGGAATCGAATATTTCTTGTGCACTTCAACCAGATATTGATTGATCATCATGTCATTTGATCTGATCCTTCTAAGGATCTGTTCAAGATAATCACCTTTGCGTCGTATATTCACATTATTAACTTTTGCAGATGTATCCATTCCTGCCATCCAGGAGGCTAATGTCAAAGAATCAATACTGTTACTATCAATGTGGTCCGGATTTTTACTTGCCGAGTCCAGGTGCTGGATATACTCTTTAAGAGAATCTATGGTTCTGTTAAAGTCAGTAATAATCTTGTCATTTGATTCTTCAAGATTCCTGATATCAACCAGCATTTCAGATGTGCTTTTTTCGCGATCACTTCGATAATCTGAACTGGTTCGCTGAAGCCCTGATTCAACGTTTTTTATGCAGATAATCTGTTTTTCAAATTTACCGGTAAAGTACTCTTCTTTATTATTCCTTGATACACTGTGTGTCTCGCCATCAAACAAAGTTAATTCAAGATATTGCTGATCGGGTGTCATCCTGATCGTTCCGCTGTCTGCAACTGTTATGGATGGATCCTGGTCTGGTGAATCAGAATAGATCTTTATTCCGTTCATTTCGCCACTTACCGGATTCACCTCTTCGGTATAGATCGTATAACCTGTAAAATCACGGATCAGTACACCAGGTTCTATAAATGCTGCAGGTCGTGTCCGGGAAATATCAGAAAGAAGATTTGCTGTCCTGTGGTTTGCATCGGGAAGAATTTCGTTGTTGAAATATACCAGAAGAACTGCAAGTACTGTTGATGCAGAAAGAACCGGTACAAGAAGCGAAAGGAGACTCTGGCCTGAAGCTTTTATTGAAGTTATCTCATTATCACCTGCCATTCTCCCGAAAGTTATAAGTGTTGATGTAAGAATGGCCATAGGAACAGCAAGAGCGATAATCCAGCCCAATTGGATCAGAAATACTTCCAGAACAACTAACGGATCAATTCCTTTTGAGATTATCTTGTCCAGAAGAACAACGGCCTGCTGCATCACAAAAAGAAAAACAATAACACTGAGGGAAACCAGGAATGGAAAAATATGTTCCCTGATAATGTATCGGTATAAAATCATAATTTGGTATTAGATGAATTAATAATCAGGGGGACTTATCGGATAGCGAAGTGTTCACGAATCTAAAATCCCTGTATTGGAATATACGTCCTTTTCATTGTTGTTTCAAGATATCATATAAATCAAAAACTGATTCCAGGCGTACAATTCCGTGTGCTGAGTTTCTAAGCAGTTAACCGCACCTGAATAAAGCTTAAGGACCTGATCTGTTTTTCCTCAAAATTGATCAACCGGGGAGTTCCTGATGAAAAAAAGACAACTGATTTTATCTGATGTTTTTCGTTTATCCCCAATTTTTCTTTAGCTCTGTTTCATTTTCGAGTTTAATATTTAAAATTTGTAAGAACAGCTTAATAACCGGCGTTTATGGAACTAACGATATCAATACCGGTACAGATTCAATCTGTTTATGAGTATTTCGGTTAAGGTTCTATAAGAATTTCATGAATAATACTGTCAACTCTGGAAGCGATTTTTCTGCCGCCTTTATGATTAAGGTGGTTTCTATCCATTGCTTCATCATCAGTATAATCATGATTGCCGCCGTTTGCTGCATCATAAAAATAAAAATTGTCATTGCTGCTTTGTATAGAGTCCATAATAGCTGCAATCTGGTTGTATGTCTGGTGACTGGGACCTAAAAGGCCAATCATTTCTGTGTCTTTGTAACGTGGATTCTGAGGGAAATTGACTGTGATTACGAATATATCCCTTGATGTAGCAATATCAACAACTTCCTTGAATAATGAAAGATTAAATTGGACAATAGAATCATCCAGACTGAAATCACCTTTATCGATACGGGGTTCTCCCCAGCCCGTTCCTTCATACTTATCAATATAAAACCCTGTAGAATCAAGACCGATCCACTGTTTCGGACCGAATTTTTCTGTTTTTTGTGTTATTTTATCAGGAATACCATCTTTATAGAAATTGTGTTTTACATCAAGTATATATCCCTGACTGTCTTTGAGACCTGTAAGGTGTGGTATGGATTTGTAACCATCAGAATCGAGAGAAAATGTAATAAGTTCCAGAATCAGGACCTTCAATTTTGTTGCATGTTCAAGAACATAGTTTTTCGCTATAACCATTGCTGTAGTTACATTTGCACCACAATGAGCCATGTTTAGTGCAGGCAATGAGATGCGCGAGGGGTCAAAACCGAAATAAGCAGGAGAGCTGCCCACAACAGCACATTCTATATTTTCACGGTATTTCCAGAATAACCGCAGTTTCTTGGCGAGGTAGTCCTGACCAAAAGTTTGTACCGGAATATCATATTTACCAAATGCCTTGTACGGATCTTCACCTTCAGAAATTTCTAATGGATCTATCCATAGGCTAACCTCCTGAAGATTTGTTCCTTCACCTATTTTCAGATAAGATGAATCGCTGAGGTTGATTATGAAAATTGCATCCTTTTCATAATCAGTTGTTTTTGCTATTGCAATTGCAAAATCCGGGTAATTGGACCATTCAACTCCATCCCACTGTAAATAACCCTCAGGACATATATACCACCTTGAAACCATGTCGTTACTAAAAAGACTGGTATTGCATACAAATATTACAGAATGGAAATCGTATGGCCTTCCAAGAAGTGAACTGACTTTTGGATATCCGAAATCGACAAACATGATTTCATCAGTATTATACTGTGATGGTGAAATAGAAAGATTACATACCTGCGCAACATCATCTCTTCCATTGTAAGGTGGTGTAAAGATAAAAATATTTGTATCATTTATTGCGAGATCTATCATTCTGGCGGTAGGATATGCTGTTGAAAGGAAACGCCCGTCGGTACTGAGTCCCCCATGATAAGAACCGCTAGAAGTAAGTATTTCTGCAGATCCAACTGGTTTGCCATTACTTATCTTGTGGCGAAAAGTTTTTTCGGTATACCATTTATTTTTATCATTCAAAGATGCACCATTACTGTATATCAGAAACGTATCCGGGGTTTCCGGAGATACCCACCAGCGTGGAATAAATGCATTATCAATAATACTCGAAGATGAGTCACCGTTTTTGAAAAGCCGAATAGTAGTGGTGCAATTACCCGAAAAGCCTTCCCCTTTTGAGCTGTATGCTATAAAGTTTCCATCAGGAGAAATCATAGGTGAGTAAACCGATTCATCATTACCGCATCTTTGAATTTCAATGCCGTTTTCTGTAAAATCGATTGTGTTGAGTTGTCTGATTCGATTATGAGAGGAAACAAATGCTATTTTGATTTTTCCTGTTCCAATAAAGTCAATAATATCTTTTTTGTTTACATGTAGTTTAAACTCAATTGAATCCGGTTTGGAAACTGACGGTTTGAAAGGTGTGGCCTTAAAAGCACCCATTGCAACTCTAAAACCGATATCAATGTGACGATTAAATGCATTTGTTTCATAGGGTCCTTTTCTTGTACTTGACCGTAAGTAAAATCGGTTAAGGCGCCAGGAACCGCCGCGAACAGGGCGTTCGTAAGAGGATTCAAACTGTTCCCAGTTCAGATGAGTCGGTCCGACAGGGTCGTGCAGCAGGGTGTCTGGATATTTGTCGAGCCAGTCATTAACCCACTCTGCTGCATTACCACACATATCATAGAGTAGAAATGAATTTGGTTTTTTCTGTCCAACAGGGTGAGCTTTCTCGTCTGAATTAAGAGTATACCATGCGTATTGGTTTATGATGGCTGTATCATTGTTATTGCCCCAGTAATATTGATTTTCTGATCCTGCTCTACACGCATATTCCCATTCAGCTTCTGTTGGAAGACGATAACCAAAACGGTCGTAATGAATTGCCAGATTCTCAAGTATAAACGAGCATTCGCCTTCGGTAAGGCATGCTGAAGAGTATGAGTAAACAGTATCATATCCATGCTTTTTACTTAATTCATTGCAGTACAACACTGCATCATACCATGTAATATTGGTTACAGGATAATTATCATCCTGGTCTGTTTGGGCATAATCTGGTGCCAGATGGGAAACGGTTGACTTATACTCTTTCTGTGTTACTTCATGGGCACCGATAAAAAAGTTGTAAGTAAATTTAACGGGGTGCACGGGAATTTCTGTTTCCTGTGCAGATGGATCGGATGATCCCATATTAAAGACATTGTCTTTGGATTCAATAAAAACCAGACCTTGAGGTTTAGGAGCAAAACGGGCTGTTATAACCACATTTCGTGAAAATTTCATCTCAAGAGGGTTATCTGTTAATAATTTCCCCATATCCCAACCAATGAACATATTACCGCTGTCTGCAATTGCAACAATCGAAACTGTGTTGTTAGCTGCAAGTGTGGTATCTGAAGGTAAACCTTTAACAGAACCGTTTCCATCTATAAAGATCTGGATACTTATTGAATTTTCAGGTTCTCTTTGCGGGTCGTAAATGCATGTTAAATGAAAAAATACGGCAAAGAACAACAGTGCAAAGATACGAATTCTACAGAATAGTTTCATTATTTTGATCCATTAATGGTTATGCAGAAAAATAACAATGGGTTTTATATACAGCAATATGGTAAAACATTGTAAAAAAAATATGTGAAGTTGACCATATAGTCCTTTCAATGTATAATAACTTCAAACAGAGTTGTTTTTGGGAAATGGTTATGAATACATATCGAAAATACCTGTATCTTTTTTGTGCAAATTTTCTATTTATCGGATGTGCCGGTTCTGTTCGGCATATGGAAGATGATATAATTTTACCTCAAATTGATGTGGTAGCAGTTAAAGAGAGTACCGATGAGGCGCTTAAGCTTGCTCAGGAGGCAAAACTGGAAGTAGATCTGTTATCTGCTAAAGTGACAGAGTTGGAAAACAGAATGATCGTCCTTTCAGAAGAGGTTTCAAATATTTCATCTGCTAAAATTGAAGAGCTTGAGAACAGGATTTCATTATTGATTGAGGCCTATAAAGATCTTCATTCTTCGGTTAAAACGCTTGAAGAAAACAGTGTTCGAAGTAATGCTAAAAATACAAAAGGACCTTCAAAAACAGCTACCTTTTCACCCGCATCAGCTGCTTCTTTAATAACTTCCCCCGAATATGAAGTATATCAAAATGGTCTCAGAGTTTTTAATAGAGGAAATTACGACAGAGCGATTGAAATTTTTACTGACCTTTTAAATCAGTATCCATCGGGTAAATACGCCGACAATTCAAATTTCTGGATTGGTGAAAGCTACTATTCCAAAGGGGATTTTTCTGCTGCGATAGCATCTTTCAACCGGATTTTTTCATTCAAGAAGTCTTCGAAAAGTGATGATGCCCAGTTTAAAATAGGATTGTCATATCTGAAAATGAATCAACCACAAAAAGCCAGGAAAGCATTACAGGAATTGATCGATCGTTATCCGTCCAGTGAATATGCACAAAGATCAAAAAAATACCTTTCAGAAATTGAATAACAGATAGCCCTCACAGGTTGTTATTCAATTAATCTTTTTCTTCAGGCTGAAACTATTTTACCAATTCAGTTTTTGTTTGTGGCACGATATCTTCAAGTGTGATTTTTGGGTGATGATACCTGTTTCTTGATGCAGTTTTTTTACCTATCTGAATAGATGCCTTTGGGCACCAGTGAAAACAGGCAAGGCAGGATTCACATCTATGCTGCCATTGTGGCCTCCCATCAATAATTTTTATATTTCCAACCGGACAAACTTTACTGCAGATTCCGCATGAATCACAATTGCTGTCAACCAAGAAAACTTTATCGGATTCATTAATTTTGCTCATCATGCCCTTGCTTGCAACAGAAGCCAACCTTCCCAGAATACCGAGATTGGTATCTATTCCATAAGAACCTTTTGAGTTAACTATTGATGCGATTTGTGCAATTCGGTCTGGAACTTTTGAATACATGGCTTCCCGTTTTTCCAAAGAAGGAACTTCATAAACATGTGTTGCATTTCCAGGCATTTTGATTGCAAAACCTGCATTGAGAGTGTATCCTCTCGCATTTAACATTTTTTTAAGGTTTCTGCCGGAGCTTGTCAGTAATCCACCATAAGAAGCAAGACCAAAAATATATGTAGAAGAAGAAAACTGTATTTTGTTAATAAAATCAACAACGATTTTCGGCAGTGTAAAACAGTAAACCGGATAAGCGATACCGGCAATATCACAATCTTTGCAGTTAAAATCCATATCGTGCCGGATTTTTACAAGTTCCATTCCCTCTATCTTTTTCTTTAATTCCTTTGCCAGATACAAAGTGTTTCCAGTTCCGCTGAAATAGAAGAGCTTTCTGTTCATTGGTATTCCTTTTAGGGTTGTGTGTTTTATTATGAAATGTCAGTCATTTCTTTAAGCAAAATAAAATTTCACACTTATGCGGAGTAGAAATTCTTCACTTTTACTTAAATATATTTTTTATTTGGAATGAATGGTAAGGTTAACAGTATTCATTCGCAAAGGTGCTGGTACACCTGGTATTTATCATTCATCTTCATCCTCCTCTGCCTCCCTGGCGGCTTCAAGGATTCTTTCACGGAACAATTCCGGTGTTGTATGAGTAATGGATTCGAACGATTCGTTAAGTATCTTTACTGATTGAAAACCTGCTTTTTCTGCAATCTCTTCAAAACTCATTTCGGTAGACCGCAACATCTCTTTTGCTTTTTGAATTTTCTGGAATTTGATGTAATGTTCAAATCTACAATCCATCTCCTTGAGAAAAGTGTCTGTAATTGTATCCGGTTTGATGTTGAGAATTGATGCAATCTTCTGGGGGGAAAGTGAGGGGTCAGTGATTCTTTTTTGAACAGCATCCAAAATCGTTTTAAAAAGTTCAGAGTACTCTTTCTTTTGGGCGGATTCTCGTTTTTTTGCCTGAAGGTTGTGTTTTGAAATGATTATAGTCAGTATCAAACCTGTTATCAAAATAATCATGCCGGAAATCGTCAAAATGAGTTTAAGAGGAAACATGGTCTGCTTTAAAACCGCAGTACCCCACTGACTTGGATTATATCGGTTAGATTCTATGGCAGAGCCCGACCAACTGACGTAATGTTTTGATCCGTTTTTTTCATCACTATCCATAATACTGACATCGAAACCGAAATTAGGGTTCAGATATCCCATTTCAGACAGAAGAGTAACCGGTATGGATGCTTCAATAATGTACCCATCTTTTACAATGTTTCTTCTCCACTTCATTTCATTATTCAATAATACGTTTATGCTGTCGTCTGGCATAAAGCTGGAATCAGAAAGGTCCATAGCAAAAGTTGTACTGCGAGTTTGTGGACCAAACCGGATACTTCTTTGGTTGATATCCGAAAACGATTTTCTTTCCCGGTCAAGGTCGAAGTGTAATTCCAGAAAGTCGGCATAACTAATTGTGGTATCAAAAACATGCGCACCTACAAAAAAATGGTAGTTTGTCCATTGCATCTTAAGCATGCCTTTCGAACCAATATAAATTGTAGATACGTTTTCCCACTCATTAAGCTGGCCGTCAATTTCGATTTTCCCGGGATTTAAAATCTGTTTAATTTGATACTTTTTACGACTGTTTCTTTTGTCCCTGTCTATGACCCAACGATTCGGCATTGGTGGGCAGATAATTTTTTTTCCTGAGGGATGAAAAATAACATACCCGAACTGTAGATGTAACTGGTCCTGGTCTGGTATGGTATCATATCTCCAGGTTGCACAATAGGGAGGTGCATGAAAAGTACCAAGCGTGTCGGTAATTTTACCCGAATATAGAACTGTAAGTTTTAAGGAATCAACTTTGCATTGAGGTTCTATTTCAACTTTTAAATCTCTTCCGGAGAAAACCTTTTTAAAAGGGGGGGAGAGAAAAACAGCACTATCTGAGGTAATTAGTATTGTACTGTCTTCAGTTTTCTTTGACGTAAGATTCAGTTTTTGTAATACAGGAACTTTTTGTTCAGATTGGTCAGAAAAACCTGTACTTGAAAAAAAAAATATAACTGATACGGAAAATAGCATTGAAAAAGGGGCTTTAAGCATTTAAGTTTCCTGATTTGTAGGTTTATCTGTAATCAGTTTAATATTCAAAATTAAAACCAGGACTATTTTCAGGACAGAATACAATTGATATTCGATAAAAGTCAAAAGAATCCTGGTAACTGTTTTTAACATAATTAATGGGAAGCATAATCTGATATGAATATGCGTACTTTTGTGCTGTATTGGCAAGTCTTATTTTAATTGTTCTAAAAAAATCAGATAAGTTTGATACAATTTTGCTGTTTTTCAGAGAAATTGTTAAATAAATACAGAATTATCTGATTTAAGCAATTTTGATTGGTAATTTTTATTCAATTTGTTTTAACTTTTATGCAATTCTGATCCTGGAAAAAATTTAATTTTAATCGATGTTATTCATTACGATAACTGAAATTACTTTAACGCAGGAGGCTTACAAGTATGAAATCCAGACCTGTTATAATCACAATGATTGCTTCCTGGATTTTTTTTATCGCTCTTGACGGCATAGGGAGCCTTTTCAGGGCGTGGTATATTCGCAGAATGAAAAATCCATTTCGATTTTTATATCAAACTGTAGGGTATGGGCGTACCATCGTACTTTTTTTGATAGCTGTAATGAATTTTTTCCTGATATTGTGTAACTGGGGTAAAAAAAAAACAGAATGATTTAAAATGTCAAATTCACAACCTGGGCGGAATAAATCATTTTACAGGTATGTCAGGTATTATGCAGGATTAGGTGCTAAAAGTCAGGTCTTAATTCTGTTCTATATTAGATAAAGCCTGTTGGTTAAAAATGCTTTTAAAAAAATGGAGCATGCCAGACTAAATACGACTTACTGAGGTTTTCGTAGAATGGACCGGCAGGTTGTTTTGAAATATGTAATGGATAAAAGTAAGGATTTATAAATGAAAAACAGAGAGCTGATTTATCTGGATAATAATGCTACTACAAGGATTGCACCTGAAGTTCTTGAAGAGATGCTGCCGTTTTTTAAAGATTTATATGGTAATCCATCCAGTATTTATCGTTTTGGAGGGAAGGTACATAGATATATTGAAGAAGCAAGAGAAAAGGTGGCATCACTTATTGGTGCTTCTGCAGATGAAATAATCTTTACCAGTTGTGGTTCCGAAAGTGATAATCTCGCACTAAAAGGCTTTTGTAATTATTTCGGCGAAAGATCTCAGATAATTACTTCAGAAGTTGAACACCCTGCAGTCAGGAATACAGCACGCTACCTTAAGGACAAGGGACATGCACTCGTTGAATGCAAGGTTGACAATGTTGGAATGTTAGAAACAGATATTTTTGAAGAATGTCAAATAGATGAATTTACAATAGCGAGTTTCATGTGGGCTAATAACGAAACCGGCGTTATATTTCCAATAGACGAGCTGGCTGCAAAAGTCAAAGCAAGAGGCGGCTTTTTTCATACTGATGCAGTTCAGGCAGTGGGAAAAATCGATATAGATGTTAAAAAGATACCTGTTGATATGCTTTCCCTTTCAGGCCATAAACTTCATGCTCCAAAAGGTGTTGGTGCTATTTATATTCGTAAAGGGGTGAAAGTAGATCCGGTTATTCATGGTGGACATCAGGAAAACGGGATCAGAGCCGGTACAGAAAATGTACCTTTAATTGTTGGTCTGGGTAAAGCCTGTGAACTGGCTTCAAGGCATTTAAAAGAAGAGAATGTAAGGGTTCGTGCTTTACGGGATCGTCTGGAAAACAGCCTGTTAACCTCTTGTAAAGGTGCAAAACTGAATGGCAATAAAGCTCACCGTTTACCTAATACCACCAATATCAGTTTTGAAGCGATTGAGGGGGAATCTATTTTATTACACCTGGATGAAAATGGAATCGCAGCTTCATCAGGTTCCGCATGCACAACCGGTTCTCTTGAGCCGTCACATGTTTTGACTGCAATGGGAGTGCCTTATACTTTCGCACACAGTTCAACCCGCTTTTCACTTAGCAGATATACAACCGATAAAGAGATCGATTCTGTCATAGCTGCTATGCCACAAATTGTTGAGAAACTCAGAAAATTATCACCTTTTATTGAAAATGCAGATTAGATGGATTCTTTAAAAAACAAGATTGATTTATTGAAAAAAAAGAAAAATGCAGTAATACTGGCACATACATATCAACCTGGTGAAGTACAGGATGTGGCAGATTATACCGGAGATTCATACGGTTTGAGTGTGGAGGCTTCCCGTACTGAAGCGGATGTAATAGTTTTTGCCGGAGTTCGTTTTATGGCAGAAACTGCAGCAATTTTAGGCCCGCAAAAAACTGTATTATTGCCACAACCGGATGCATCCTGTCCAATGGCCGATATGATTACACCAGAAGAACTTGTAGAGATTAAAACCAGGTATCCTTCATACAAGGTTATGTGTTATGTAAATTCTACAGCTGAAATCAAGGCGTTGTCGGATATCTGTTGTACAAGTTCAAATGCTTTAACAATTGCAAAAAAATTACCCTCTGGTACGGGTATTATTTTTGTACCGGATAAACATCTTGGTTCATATGTTCAGGAAAAAACCGGTCTTTCAATGGTATTATGGGATGGTTTTTGTCCGACACATCTGCGGATGAATCCTTCAATGATTAAAAAAGCAAAAAAACTGCATCCTGAAGCTGTTGTGCTGATGCATCCTGAAGCTGCGCAAGAGTGCAGAGTTTTAGCGGATTACATTCTTTCTACAGGTGGGATGTGTGATTATGTGAAACAGGATCGCAATAACAACGAATACATAATCGCTACAGAAACAGGAATAATCCATACTCTGGAAAAACAGAATCCGGAGAAAATCTTTTTCCCGGTGTCGGATGAGGTAATCTGTCCTAATATGAAAAAAGGATCTCTTGAGTCGATTGTAAATGCCCTTGAAGGAAATGGTGGTGAAGTAGTCAAAGTTGATGCAGCAATAGCTTCAAAAGCTCTGGCTTCACTGAAAAAAATGCTGGAAATGAGTTAGCGACGTTTTATTTCCAATCTGATAAGCATCGCAATATAGTGCATGGCATAGGAACCGCCGGTTAATTGGCACAGTTAGTTTGAAACAGGTGTCACATATATGCCAGGATAATTTCTCTGCTCACCCGAGAGAGCGTTATTATTTACATTAATTCCAATTTAAGTTGCTTTATTGGCTAAATTGCCTTAAATTGTATAAAGCGTGCTCACTAAAGATAGTAAAAATCTTGAGAATGTTATTCTGATAAAGATTGATTCAGGAAGTTTCATGAAACCAATTACCATGTATACAGATTACCGAGCCTTTCTGCGTGAAGTTATCAGGGAAAGAAAACTGTGTGGACTTCCCTGCTCTAATCGATGGTTTGCGATGAAAATGAAAATTAATTCTTCATCGTGGTTGACATCTGTTCTTCAGGGCAAAAAAGGTTTATCAAAAAGTACTGCTAACAGGCTTTCAACAATCCTGAAACACTCCGCATCAGAATCCAGATATTTTGAAACACTGGTAGCTTTCAATCAGGCACGTACAATTGCAGAAAGAAACCTTTATTATCAGGATCTGGTATCATTGCAGAAATTCAACAATATTGATTTGCTTGATGAAGACCGGTATGATTTTTATTCAAACTGGTTTATCAGTGTTGTAAGAGCTCTTATGGGAATGTTTCATTTCAGGGCATCTGATGAGGATTATAATCGGCTGGCATCTATGATTTGTCCACCTGTTACCGGAGCACAGGTGCGTAAATCGGTTGCTTTGCTTGAAAAGTTGAAACTGATTCATGTTGATAAAACCGGTTTTTATAAACTCTCATCAAATGCAATCAAGTCAAGAGAAAATACGAACTCGCTGGCAATATCAAACTTTCAACTTGAAACCATGCGTCTTGCTCAGGAAGCTTTGGACCGGTTTTCACTGGACCAGAGATATATTGGAACTGCTACAGTCGGTATCAGTGAAAAAACATACGAAAAAATAAGGGAGATTCTTATTGATGCAAGTAACAGAATCGCTGAAATCGCAAATATGGATATAGAGGCAGATCGTGTTTACCAAATAAATATTCAGGTATTTCCGATGTCCAGATCTGTTGAAAAAACAAAAATATCATCTCGGGAGTCTGGTAATGAAAATCCGGATTAATGGAGTCTTATCAAAACAGCTCATAACTGTTCTGGAAATTGTTTTTATAATCGGTTTTTCTGTATTTTACTCTTGTTCAAATCCTGTTGCAGGGAACAGTTCTCAAACCGGCAACAATGGTGTTACTCTTACAGCTTCCTGCGGATCAATTTCAGGAGAAACAAAACCTGAAATACTCGTCTCAATCTATGAGCAAAAATTTATTCCATGCATAACTCCATCACGTTATTCTGATTCAACAAAAACAGATGACAGTGGTAAATTCTTTTTTTCATCTCTTGCGCAGGGATATTATAATTTATTAATACAGGATACGGCAAGTGATGAAGCCGTTTTTGTCAGAAATATTCCTGTCTTTACTGATTCAGTCCATACTGATACAAGTAAATTGCTTCTGGTATCAGGTTATTTTAAAGGACAATTCAATGAGAATATAGACTGGAAATCGGAATCGTTTATTGTTTATCTGGAGGGTAGTCCTTTTAGTGGTCATATCGATTACAATGGGGAATTTCTGATAGGACCTGTTCCTTCTGGAAATTATATCTTCGGATATACAGATAAATATTCAGATGCAAATCCAGTACCTCCATTTAATGATTTGCCAATTAAACCGGGTAAAGTGTTCGGAAACATAACTGTATATTCAGACAGTACCGTGCAATGGTATCAAAACTGATTTTATTGATAAGATGTTGGCTCAATTTCTTTTAAAGAATCGAGGTTGAAACTATGAATAAAACAAAACTGATTATCTTGATTTTAATATTTGCAATTAATGTTTTATATGCGGAAAAGAAAATAGCACCTCATTACGTAAGCATTTCCGGAACGGTTTATTATGAATTGTCCGAAGGCAATTCAACGCCTGCTTCCGGACTTAATGTAAAAATAGGGTATGAGTCATCAGACACCTTTTGGGAAATAAAAAGTGTTATTACCGACAAAAATGGATATTATTCACTGGATAGTATTGACGGGAAATCCTGGTCATCTTATACATTAATATGTTCAATAAATGGTTATGAAATAAAAAAAACAACAATATTCAATGAGTTCATGCTCACTGATACAGTAATTGATATCGTTCTTAATCCACAAAGTTTACCTTTGCCACATTTTCAAATAAGTGGAACTGTAATGTATGATCCATTCCCTGCAGAGGTGAAACCTGTTCCTCTCGAAAACATAAAAATCAGGATAGAGCCAATTCCTGGGGTGGTTCCATTTTCTGACGGAGATCCGGAACCAAACCTGTTACCTACAATTGTGTTAAAAACCGATTCTACATTTTCAGACAGTGAAGGAAAGTTTTATTTTTCGGCGTTTTCTGCAAATTATCAGGTTCTGGTAACCGGTGCTTCATTCAGAGAAAGACAGTTCGTATTGAATTTGATTAACGATACCAGTATTACAATAAATCTTGTAAGTATCACATCCAAAGCAACTCTAAAAGGTAAGATATATAGCGGGTGTCATGAAGAACAGACTGCCTGCAGCTGGGAACCTTTGGCAGGATGTACTGTAACTGTTTTTCAGGATGATATTAAAGTGTACCCGATAACGGGTAAATATTCATTTGGTAACGAGCCGCTTATAGCCATTACTGATGAGCAGGGTAAATATTCGATAGACAGTATCCCTGTAACCGTTAATGGAGAAATGGTTACAGTAACAGCAAAAAAATCGGGTTTGCATCAGACAGGTAAAATAGCAATCTGGAATATGACAGAATCCGAACTGGATTTTGATTTGTTTAAAAGTTCCTCTGATTCACTTGTTGTCCGACCTTCAGTTCCAAAGGAAAACGACTCGATTCTTTTCAGGGTTTTCGAGTCTTCTCATTGCTGCTGTGCTCAATATAAAGACAAGTCTGTTTCAGTCAAAAATGACAGTATAATACTTGTTTACCATTATGATTCAAGCATGTGTAAAGAGTGTAATTGTGCTGGTTCGGGGGCATGGGTTGAATTAAAATCCGGTCCTTTGAATGCAGGTATCTTTTCGGTGTTCAAAGAAGTTTATGTTTCTTGCCTGTCCGGAAGTGTTTGTCTGCCGCTTGCTGTTGAACCTCAATTAATCGGGTCTGTTACGATTGAACCGTTTACTCCTGTTATCAGAAATAGTGATGATGGAAACAGAAACGAAATGAATCTGTTAAAGGTAAAAGGAACAAGCTTTTCGGTCAATTTAAAGGTTAAATCACATCTTTCGGTACGCACTTTGAATCTTCAGGGAGTTTTACAGGAAGAAATTGTGAACCGATCGTTACCTGCAGGAGTACACTCTTTCTGTATTGATAAAAGGAAATACGCAGGGAAAGCAGTAATTATGGAAGTGATGATTGATGGAGTTTTGAAAAACGTAAAAATGATTACACTCATTAAATGATTTCAGCAGAACGGATAATGATTGACCTCAATGTGAAATTAAAATAAAAACAGCTCCCTCTATTTGATTTAAGAGGGAGCTGTTTTTTTGTTAACTGGAAATTGCAGTAGTTTGAGTAGCTTTTAGTTGTTTATTTATTTCGCTTAAAACAAGTTTTAGAGTACATTTTTCAATCAAATGTTTGCCAACCCGGACAGTTGGTCCGTTGTTGCAGTGTTCAAAACAGAAGGAACCACGTACCTCTACCTGTTCCGCGAGGTTTTTATCAACTATGTTTGTAATGATTTCATGCAGTAAATCCTGAGCGCCTTTAAGATAACAACCCGTTCCAAGGCAGACATCAACATGCAGTTTTCCGTTTTTGTTGTCTTCAGAAAATGACAATCCGTTATCCGACATACGTTTACGGTTATTGTATTCAGTATGAAGGAGTTCGTGAGTAATTTTGTGATCAGTAAGGACCTTTTCATACAACTCGGCGATATAAGGATTGTCCTGAGATTTATGAATCTGAAGATTTTTATCAATATTGTATAAGCTTTGTGTCCTCGATTCATTGATGGTATCAACGAAGGAGCATGGTTGTCCTGCTCCGCCAATACAACCGCCGGGACATGCCATTACTTCTATAAGGTCATAGTCACATTCTCCATTTTTAACCATATCAGCAATTTTGCGGGCATTTGCCAGGCTATGTACGACAGCAATTTTGACACTGGTATTATTTATAGTAAAACTGGTTTCCTTTATGCCTTCACAACCTCTGACATCTAAAAAGTCGACTTTTTCAATTTTGTTACCACTGAGTTTCTCAACTGCAAGTCTCAGCACTGCTTCACTGACTCCTCCCGATGCACCAAATATTACGCCTGCTCCGGTTTTGAATCCTAAAGGCAGATCGAAAGATTCAGTTTCAAGGTCAATGAAATTCAGCCCAGCTTCTTTTATCATTTTGCCCAGTTCCTGTGTAGACAAAACATAATCGACATCAGGATATCCGTCAATATTGAATTCCGGACGGAGTGCTTCAAATTTCTTTGCCGTACATGGCATGATAGATACCACGACAAGGTTTTCCCTGTTGATATCAAGTAAATCAGGAAGCATTTTTTTGGCAACTGCACCAAACATTTGTTGCGGCGAACGGCATGTCGAAAGATTCGAAAGCAGTTCGGGATAATACTGCTCTGCAAATTTTACCCATGCCGGGCAGCATGAAGTAAACTGTGGAAGGTTTTCACCATTTAATTTACGTTCCAGAAACTCGTGTGCCTCTTCAACTACTGTAAGATCTGCGGTAAAAGATGTATCATAAACTTTGTCGAATCCAAGCCGTTTTAGTGCTGTGATGGTTTTTCCTGTAACGACTTCACCTGCTTTCATTCCGAACATTTCACCGAGTGCTACACGCACAGCCGGTGCTATCTGAACGACAACTGTTTTTTCGGCATTATGAAGTTCGTTCCAGACATTTTCTATCTGCGATGCAACAGTAAGGGCTCCAGTAGGGCATACCCTTGCACATTGACCGCAGTTAACACATTCCACTTCCGAAAGATCTTTACCAAAAGCCGGCAAAACCATCACATCGGACCCCCTGTAGGCAAAATCAATCGCGCCTATACCCTGGACTTCATGACACATACGGACACAATCACCACAGAGCACACATTTGTTGGGATCGCGAATAATTGATGGCGAAGAACGGTCTATCGGTTTTGGTTTATGAGTAGGTTTAAACCGCACATTATCCACGCCAAGTCTGGATGCAAGTTCCTGAAGTTTGCAGTTGGAATTTTTACCGCATGTAAGACAATTCTGTTCATGATTTGCAAGAAGCAGCTCAAGTGTGATTTTGCGCATTTCCCTGATTTCCGGAGTGTTTGTATGCACTTTCATTCCAGGTTCAGCAGGTGTACTGCACGATCCGACAATGCCTCTGCCTTCGATATCTACAATGCAAAGGCGGCAGGCGCCATAAACGCTCAGTTCCGAATGATAACAGAATGTCGGTATGTCGATTCCGGCTTTTCTTATTACCTCAAGGAGATTTCTTTCTCCATTGATCCGGTATTCTCTTCCATCAATAAATAATGTTTTTTTGTCTTCCATATTTATCCCCTGACTACCGCGTTGAATTTGCAGTTGTCTATACATGCTCCGCATTTAATACATTTTTCTTGATTAATTGTAAATGGTTGTCTTGGTTTTCCTTCAATAGCATCGACTGGACATTTTCTTGCACATAAACCACAACCTTTACATAATTCGCTAATAATAGTAAAGCCAGACAAAGCTGTACACTGTTTTACAGGACAGCGTTTTTTAAATACATGGGTTTCATATTCATCACGAAAATTGCTATACATCGAAAGGACCGGGTTTGGGGCCGATTTACCGAGACCACAAAGAGATCCTTTTTGAACCGTTTTTGCCAGCTTGATCATTGTATCCAGAGTCTGTTTATCTGCATTTCCTTCCATAATGTCATCAAGGAGCGACAAAAGCTGCTTGGTTCCTTCACGGCACAGTACACATTTGCCGCAGGATTCATTTTGAGTAAACTGCATGAAAAATCTGGCCATACTGACCATACATGTATTTTTATTCATGATAACCAGACCGCCCGATCCGACCATTGCACCAACACCCTTTAAAGAGTCGAAATCCAGTGGAAGGTCCAGGTGTGTTTCAGTCAGGCAACCTCCTGAAGGTCCACCAATCTGGACTGCTTTAAAACCATCCGGCCATACTTCTCCATTGTCATCAGTGACACCACCACCGATATTAAAAACTATTTCCCTTAGTGTAGTGCCAAACGGAACTTCAATAAGCCCGGTGTTTGCGACATGGCCTGTAAGAGCAAATGTCTTGGTACCCGGAGACTTGGTAGTTCCAACTTTACGAAATTCATCTGCCCCATTCCTTATTATTATTGAAACGCTTGCAAGTGTCTCGACATTATTAATAACCGTAGGCTTTCCCCATAACCCACTCTGGGCAGGGAATGGCGGCTTTGGTTTGGGCATACCCCTGTTTCCCTCAATTGATGCCATAAGAGCGGTTTCTTCACCGCACACAAATGCACCGGCACCTTCCATTACGTGAAGATTAAAAGTGTGTTGGCTTCCAAAAGGGTTATTCCCCAGTATTCCAAGAGCTCTGGCATCTTCAACTGCTTTTACTAATCGTTTTACAGCAAGGGGATATTCAGCCCGTACATAGATGTATCCCATATTTGCTCCTGTTGCGTATGCTGCGATAAGCATACCTTCTATAATGCTGTGCGGATTTCCTTCCATGACACTGCGGTCCATAAAAGCACCGGGATCACCTTCATCACCATTACAGATAAGAAACTTGTCTTTGCCCGGCTGAATTCTGGCCAGGTCCCATTTTTTTCCTGTTAAGAAGCCGCCTCCCCCCCGGCCGCGTAAGCCCGATTCGGATACCTGTTTACATATCAGTTCCGGAGACAGTTCCATATAAGCTTTTTGGGCTGCACTGTATCCACCATGATAGATATATTCATGGATATCCTCCGGATCAATTATCCCGCAAAGAGAAAGAACTGTGCGGGTTTGTTTCATATAAAAGGGGATCTCTGAAGTGCTTTTACAGGGTGTTTTCGAAGACGGATTTCTGTAAAGCAGTCTATCGATTATTTCACCTTTCTGAAGGGTTAATGTGACGATATCTTCAACATCAGACGGCTTTACTCTTGTGTAAAGTATGTTCTGAGGTAAAATGGTAACAAGAGGACCCATTTGACAGAAACCCTGGCATCCGCTTTTAGAGATGTGAATTGAGTTTTCTGTGTCTTCTTTGTGTATATCTATAGTAACCGGAATTTCTTTATGTTTTATGGTTTCCTCAAGGGCATCAATTACCTGTTGGGCTCCGTTTGCCATACAACCTGTTCCGGCACATATAATTACCCTCTGGGCTGGTTTGTTAACCAGATTTTTAAAATTTTCTGCTGTTTTGAGTATATCTAAAGTGTTAGCCGGCATTTTTATTCTCCTTCTCAATTATTTCATCAATCAGCTTGATAGCTTTTTCTCTGGTAACCTGGCCATGGACAACGTCATTTATTACCAAAACCGGTGCAAGACCGCATGCACCTAGACAGGAAACTGTTTCGAGTGTAAAAAGCATATCAGATGTTGTGGTGTTTTTGTCTTTCAGGTTTAGTTTTTCCCGTAACGTTTCCAAAAGTTTATTTGAACCTTTTACGTGGCATGCTGTGCCGTCACAGATGCGGATGACATATTTACCACGTGGGCTGAGAGTAAAATGAGCATAGAATGTAGCAACACCATAGACTGTCGCCGGTGGAATATTAAGGGTTGTTGCAACGAAAGTAAGAACCTCTTCAGGAAGATATCTGTATTCATCCTGAACTTTTTGTAGAATCGGAATTAATTTGGATTTGTCTCTGTTGTATTGATTTACAATATCACAGATTTTGGTAAATTTTCGCATAGCTTTTTGCTGTGTTGTTTTTTCCATATCTCCCTCCTGGGTATCAGTGTGTACTAAGTATACGAAAAAGAAGGATAAAAAACAACTAAAAAGTGAAAAAAATCACAAAAAGAATTTAGAGCATATCATACCAGTAATCTCCAATACGAAATTAATAAATTAATCAGAATTTGCTTTAAGCAAATAATGTGAAAGAGGTATTGATAATAATCATGAATATTTAAAATTGTGATATTGAACACTGTTAAGTATATATTATATGAAATATATCACAAAAAATAATTCGTTATCTGATATCTCTTTGAAACCAACATTAAATGCTTAAGAATTAAAACGTTTTAATATGTGAAAGTGATCACAAAAAAAACGGCCAAAGGACAGCTTTGAACTGGTTTGGCTTTGTCGGTATGACTCCTTTTTCGTTGCGATATTTATGAGTGGGGCAAAGTAACTAAAACCTGAATGAAAGCGATTACTAAATTTTATGAAGAAGAATTGATTTAGTTTTGCTACTATGTGTAATTCTGAAAATATATGTACCGGCTTTTACCCTGTTACCATTCTCGTTGCATCCATCCCATACCAGAGAAAAACCTGTTTTAACTTTATTACCTGTCGGCAGGTTTCTGATTTTTTTCCCCGCTGTATCAAAAATTGCTGCTTCAACTCTTTGTGCCGAAAAAAATGAAAAAGAGACAGACACAAAAGAATGAAACGGGTTTGGTCTGGTTTCAATTTTTGAGATATCCTGGTAATTTTTGTTCAAAGGCAAAATAGATGTTTTTAGTTGCTTCCCTGCTGAAAAAATCAGCAAAGGCTGGATATTTGACTGTAACCCGATTGCATTTTTAATAGCATTTCTTTCACTGTCGTTGAAATTTGCGCAGTAATGTCCTCCAAGACCTAAGGATGTAGTCTGAAGCAATGCACTTGATCCACAATAACCTGCTTCAAGAAGCTGGGGACGGTCTGTGCTTGAAGCGCAAAAGATAAAGTATACAGGAGCAGTTTGTGAGATTCGACCGGATGCTTCTCTTAGTAAAGATCTGCAATCTCCAGACTTGACAAGTTCTATGCGGTGATCCTGAGAGCTGGTTTCACCGGAAGAATTGCGCATGTGAAATTTAAATACAGAATCTGAAGTAATGATATAAATATGTCCTGTCAGGTAATATTGAGCATTCCATGAAGCAACAGTAAGTCCGGCTTTGGTAGATATATAATGGGGTGTACATCCGTATGCTGCCCAGGCAATTTGAGAAAGTTGTTGGGTGGAAAGATCGTCATCTGTAAAATTAGAAGTAAATATTGGTTCACGAATTGCATCTTCAAGAATAACATTTCCGTCGGTTAATGGATCGGGAAGGCTGTTATCTGAGGATTTTGCCACAAGTTGAGACTTGATACCAGGAACAGAAGACATCCGTCCGTAACAATTTACAATAGGCACATCTGAATCAAGCTCCCAGTGATCGTTGGCATATATGTACCCGCTGTCTTTGGGGCAGCATACTGGTTGATCTGCCGTACTACCCCAGAATGCTACAGACGCCAGTTGAGCCCAGTGTAATGCAGCACCAGCATCTTCGGCTACATCCGGTGGATTATTTGTTATTCCGATTTCAAAAGCAAGATTTTTTTCCGATAAATGATTTCCATCAATTTGCAGGTACAACCTGTTTTTTTCCGGACTGTAGAAGTAAACACCATCTGGAAGTGCCACATAAATGTTTCTGGAATTACAGAGTAGTGGTGCTTTCGATGCAGCCCATAATGTATTGGCAAGGATTTGATTATCAAGGGTTCCGTTATATCCTCCATGAGTTGAAACGCGTGAATTAAGACAGAGCTCTACTGAATGTGATCCTGTGAGAGGTGCAGGAAGTTCAACATAAGATTGAAGATTACTTAAAGGGTTTGCCAGTGATGATTTAACCATGGTTGCAGCACCAACTGATGCCAGATATTTAGTGAAAGCACGTCGTTTCATAATATTGACCTCATTAATAATCGTTCAAGTGTGAGGTTTTGTGATTTTAAACGGTTCTAAATCAATGAAAAAATTCCAAACATGTAGAATAATATATCAAAAAGCTGGTAGAAATGTGCAGTAATTTCAATCTGTAACAAAAAATGAGCGGATTTTTTCTTTTGAAGTATCTAATAAACAGAAACGAACAGAAGGTTGATTCTTTCAAGGAGTAATTATGAACAAAATATTAATTATGGGCGTTATGGGTTTGATACCCGTATCAATTCTTGCAGAAATTAACGTTAACTTTAGCATTAACAGTGGATGCAATACAGGAGTAGTACGGGAAGTAGAGTATATAGCTTATGGAGAACCGTGGTTTGATGGTCATATATGTGAGGGATCATCAAGAATTAGTTTTGAATATCAGTGGTCACATTACGGATCAGACTATGTTTTAAGATATCGCAAGGTAACATTTAATACATTCAGCAATGCATGGGTTTTCGGGGCCTGGAATGTCAAGGAGGTATGCAGAGGACCAGTAAGTAAAATACATATTAAACGTGCATCACATCCTGACTGGCGAAGGGTTTATAATTCCCGAACCCGTACATATTATTATGAGTACAGAAATAATGACCATCGTGACGGCAGAAAGGTAAAAGTATACAGATACGAGTATCGTCCGCAACATAAAAAAGTACATGTTACCCCGGAAAAAAAAGTTCATAATAAAAAGGAACATGTTAACAAACGCCATAGCGGTTCAGATAAAAGGATTATTGTTAAAAAAGAAAAGAAAAACCATGTACAAAGTAAACAAGGGCCGCATAATCATAAAAGCAAAAATCATAAGGGTAGCGAAAAAAAAATAACAAAGATATCAGGTAGAAATTAACTGAACAGATATGTGAGGATATTATGGGCGTATTCAAAATTAATATAATATTTGTAATATTTTTATCATTATTAAATGGATGTGCATTTATTCTGGAACCACAATCTGATTTTGAAGGTTATGTCGAGGCTGACGATTATTATGTCGATACTTATGTTTATATCCCTTATGAAATAAAAGTTCTTATTGCTGACTGTGTCTATGGATACTGTCAGCCTCCGTTGAGCAGATATGGTACTGGAATTTATCCGAATTACGGCTCGGATGATCCGTATAATCTGCCCTCATATGTAAGGGGTGATTTTAATGGAGATGGTTATTATGATTACGCATATATGTTTTCACGTCTCAGATGGTCGGATGGTTTCTGGTATCTTAAAACAAAACTATTGATAGTTACCAGCGAATGGGATGGATATAAATTGTTTGCTGAATTTGACTTGGGTACTGTATCGGCAGATTGCAATACGTCTGTTGAAGAATACTGGGGAATACGGCTTCTTCGAAAAGGAACTCACACTGTAGAATCATGTAATAAAAGAACCTGTGAGAAAACAAGCATTAACCTCGATGAGGATGGTATATATCTGGGGAGTGTTGATCCGCAGGAAAGGTCTGTTTTTTATATCGAAAGAAGTATATTACACGAAATAACACTGGATTTGGGTGCAATTTCAAAAAAGAAGGTAAGTTCAATGCAAGAAAGAAAAGATCAGGTTATTACTTTGTTGAACTGAAATGGATAGAATCAAAACACTAACTTGAATTAGATGATAATTTCAAATCAAAGCATTCTGGATCAAACCTGGAGTGATGTCCAGAGTGCTTTTCAGAGTTAAGTAAAACATAAAATAGCAAGAACCGGGAATCCAAAAATATTGTAACTGTCTTTTAGGTAAGAGATAAGCATATTTTTTTGCCTTTTTGGGTTATCAGACAGAAAATTTAGTAGACGAAATTTGGAATGAATGAGTAAAAAAAAGAGCAGGAAAAAATTTCCCTGCTCTCCACAACAACAAACTCCACTCGGAGTAGACTTATCATATGAATTGTAAAAAACGACTCTATTTTATAATATACAAAATTTTTAATACGTATTGTTATATTAATTAATTTTTTTCCATAAAAAGTGATAAAAATATAATTATATGTTTTCAATTTCCAAATTAATAATGTTTCTGAAACAGTAAATAGACCAATAAAGAAAAACCTGCCTTATTAAAATATCTGACTGGAAAAACCTCTATGTTTATTGACAGATTGTGAGCAATACTTATTTTGGAATAAAGTATAATTGTTTACCAGTAATCTCCGGAGTGAAAATGGCTGTCCTAAATTATTCCCGTTCAATAGTTTACCTCTTTATTCTGTTTTTTTTGCATGTATCCTTACCAGCTCAGATTAAAGTAAATATTAACTCCGGTAATCCGGTTTTTCCGTTTCCACAGTTTCTGTCATATAATAATCCAACCGAAACTCTTCATAACCTGGGCACCAGAAACAGTATCGGTGTTACCCATGCCGAAATGGAACAAACTATAAGAGATGCTTATCAGATAATGATGAACCGCGCCGAAAAACCAGGCGGCGGAGTCGGAGGAATCGATTATATCTATTTTAATTCAGCACCATCGTGCACAGAAGGTGATGGTTATGCCATGCTCGCAGCAGTTGCAATGGCAGATAAAGAAACTTTTGACGGGTTATGGCTCTGGGTTCATGATCATGCGATGAATAAAGTTAAGCGTTACAATGATTGTAAAGAATCGAGTCCAGAATATGAATACAGCCAGTTACCAAGCTGGTTAAATTCTGCAGGAGCCAATTCCGCTGCTGACGCTGATTTTGATATCGGATTTGCCCTGCTCTGTGCATATTACCAATGGGGTGAGTTTATGGGTATCGATGACGCTTGCGGGAATCCCATATCATACAAAAAAGCAGCAACAGATTTTATTAAAGCTATAACAGATACCGTGCCGTATAGTGGTTACTACTATGTAAGTGGTGATATTGGTATTGATGGCTATTTTAAAGGAGGGGATTCGTGGCCGGAACTAACCGGTTGGGCTTCAGATTCTTCAAGAAGCAGTTTTCCTTTTATTCCTGAAGCCAGGGGGCCAACAGCTCAATATTTTGATTATACCGCACCAGGCTATTTTAATCAGTTCAGAAAATTTCTTACAGGAGCAGATCCCTCAGCACACGCATGGAATATAATGCAATACTACCGCGCTGAAGCTTCATCAGAATGGCTTGTGGGACAGCTCCATTCGCAGAATGTGAAGAATATCCCTTTTGCGGGTCAGGTCAGCATCGGGTCAGATAACATCCCATTTTTCAGCAATATCAGTTCCGCGGAAGATATCCGTCTGCCATGGCGTACAATCCTCAATTATTTATGGCACGGTCATCCGACATATACATGGGATCCACAATCACATAATGTAATAGAAAATAAACCTAATACATTTCTTAAGGACATGGCTTTTCGGTATTCCAGGTTTTTATGGGATAATCGTCAGGCTCCCTGGAATAACCCCTGTGTATCGGGTGCAAATAGAGCGTTTGAATCCTGGGGCCCACAGGTTTTATATAATCAGTGGTGTTTTGACGGAAGTAATGGGAATTTTTTGTTCATTAACTGGATACACGGTACAGGTTCGCCATCAGCAGTCGTTTCACAGAATTTTGACCTGATGGCTGAAATGTTTCGCAAATGTGAAATTAATTGGGATGTAACAACTCCAGGTGATGGTTACCTGACAAGTACTCCGCATTATTTCCACGGTTGGTTCAGGTTACTGGGAATGCTTGTATTGTCTGGTAATTATCATGCGCCATCACAGATGAATCCATCTGCCAACATGAAAGTTTATCTCGATGTGGACAGAACTTATGCATCTGAAGGTGATACTCTTACATATTATATACAATACCGCAACTATGGCTCTATTGATGCTCAGAATGTGATTATTACAGATACACTGGATAATGATTTCCGATTTATTTCCTGCACTGGTGCCGGTATATTTAATTCATCAACCAGAACAGTTGAGTGGAATATCGGTACAGTTCCTGGTTTTAAAAGTTCGACCGGAATCGAACCAACAAGTGGGGAATTGACGTTGAAAGTTGTTTTGGAATCTGCTCAAAAGAAACAGTATGCAAACCGTGTTTCAATCTCATGCAGTAACGGTTCTGGGTGGATAAGTAACGAGTTTCCAGACAGGATTTCATCAATAATGAAAAGAAATTTTGTTGATGTTAAGGTCAATGATTCTGATAAACAGGATGGCAGGTTAAATGTTTCATCTTTGCATGGAGGCAGATCCGGAGTCCACTTCTCCTGTTTTCAACACGATACAATTGCAATATCTCCAGAAAAAACCATGACTGTAAGTATGTTTCATGATGCTAACGAGGCTTATATTAACTATGGAAGCTATCGTGTTTCCTGCTTTCTGTTTGATCCGGAACGTAACGGAATTGTCGGGCAGAATGGCAATACAACCGGATGGGTAGTTGAGCCGGTTTTGCTTGAAGGTGTCAGCGATATTAAAGTAAGTCACCAAAATCTTTCACCCGGTTCAGACAGTCGCGGAAAATGGAACCAGCGTATTATGATTCAGTTCACAGACACCTTGCCTTCAGATACAAACTGGAGTACAATGGCAACGACATACAACCACTTGGTTGAATTTAAGGGAATACCTGGCTGTATTCATCGTGGGCAAACAGATCCGTTACGTGTTACGTGGTCAATTTCAGGTTCAGATGGCTCTCCTGTACGATGGGATGATGACTGGTCGTGGAACGCAGCAGCTTCATCAAATGACAGTGGCTTTTTGGGATATCCGGTAACACCGGATTACACCGATCCGGCTCCAGACAACAAAGGTGTTTCAGTGAATCGACTGCATCCTAAATTTTGCGATACTGCAGAAATATCAGTCGATAATATCCTTATTGAAGAGTGGGATGGGTATGCATGGAGAAGAATTTTTGGTGGAGTAGACGATAATCCGGTCAAAATATCAAAAAAGGCGATACAATCATCAGGGCGACTTTCGTTTATTTCAACTAACGCTCTGGAAGTAAAATATAAGTTGCCTGTTTCAGGAAATGTCAAACTTCGGCTTCTGAATCTGCAGGGTAAAGAGATCGTTACTCTTTTTGACAGCTACCGGAAAGCAGGAGAACACAGGGTAAAATGGAATGGAATAGATTTCGGTTCAAATATATATCTGTTACGGCTGGATTCCGGGAATCGCTTTCTTGTGAAAAAGCTTGTTTTAGTTCATTAAGCTATATTGTTACTTATCACAAATAAGACCTGTGAACTGTTTAAAGGTGAATTGTTGAAGGGAAAGCGTGTTTTTCTTGTCAAATTTTGGTCCGAACAACATTAAATGGACGTTCTGGTGAAAATGTACGAATGCATGGTCGGTGGGTAATTAAATTAATGCTTTGTCCTTAAAAACATATATAATTGTGTAAACAGTTTTAAGACAAGATTCTTCATTACACAAAATATGCCACTGAAAATAGTTCCATTCTCTTTTCTGAAGCAAAGATGTTGTCAGAAAAGTGAGTGTGAAGATCTGGAGTTACTATTGAATAATCAAAACAGGTTTTGATCAGATCTGTATTCACCCCCATTATTAACAGCTTCCCTTACGAGTCACTTTCGCGTTATATACACATTTCGAAATAACTCAACGAGTTTCCTTACAGCATCTGCGGGTGTTTCCAGGAAGTCTCGAAGTATAACCACTTCAATACTGTGATTACCAATTCGATAAAAAAAATCTTTTTTTAATTTACTTATTGTTGTATAATGAATAGTCTTTAATAAAAACGCAGATATCCTGATTTACTTCAAAAAAAATTTAATAAATATTCTGAACAAAACATTAAGCAAATTGGTTGGAGTCTGGTTTTGGTGGAGAACATTCAAATGAAAAAGAAAAACGTGCGATGGGTAAAAAATTCTAGACTTCTTAAAATCAGGAAAATATTTATATGTACATCTTTTTTTTCGATATTTCTCATAAATTTCAACTCCTGTTACAATAAAAACGAAAAGATATTTCAAATAGGTATTCTGTCTGGTTCAGGTTATTACAGCACAATTCTGGATGGGTTCAAAGAGATGATGAAAGAGCTTGGTTACATTGAAGGGAAGTCAGTTTTTTATGATATACAAATAACTGAACTTGATCGGGAAGAAAGCCGTCAAATTCTTGAAAAATTTGTCCAAAATAAAGTGGATCTGATTCTTGTGTTTCCCACAGAACCGGCTGTAATTGCCAAAGAGGTTACTCTGGATTCAAATATACCAGTCATCTTTGCAAATGTATTAACTGATGGAATGAATCTCATAGATAATATCAGGGAACCCGGGGGTAACATAACAGGTGTCAGGTGGTTTGGACTGGATTTAGTAATTCAGCGCCTCGAAATTATGCGTGAACTGGTTCCCGATGCCAGAAGTATATGGGTTCCTTACAAAAAAACTTATAAAATAGTCCCAAAACAGCTTGAGGTTTTACATGAAGTTTGTAATTTGGAAAATCTTGAATTAATTGAGATACCAGCCAATGATTCTTCTGAACTGGATTCCGCATTTCAAAAGGCATTACAGCAGTACGGCTTTCCTGATGCGATTTTAATGATAATTGAACCGCTTTGTATTTCACCAAATACATTTGTTGTAACGGGTAGATTTGCCAGAAAAAATAACACTCCTCTTGGCGGAGCATATATGTCGGTTGATGGATATGAGTCACTTTTCGGTTTGATGCCGGAAACCATTCCGCAGGGCAGACAGGCAGCATTTCTTGCAGATAAAGTACTCAAGGGCACGCCAGCCGGAACCATACCTGTCGTTACTGCAGAAAACAGCCTTATACTTAATTGTAAAGAAGCAAAACGTCTGGGCTTACCTATAGATGAAAATGTTATTATCAGATCAAATATGGTTATAAGATAATGTTTTTTATAAAAAAAGGAACCAGAAATATCTGTTTCAGGCTGTCAACCTGTTTGACAGTTACATTTTTCATGATCAGCTTGATAATCCTGATAACCAGTTGCATTAACATACTTTCTTTTTACAGTGATACAATGATGCTGATTAATAATCAGAAGGAACTTATTTCACAGAAAGCAGTTGTTAAGATTAAAGGATATATTCAGGAAAAAATCAAATGCCTGGAAAAAATAATTGAACCTAAACTGAGCGATTCTTTCCAAATTACGATAAAAAATAGGTAAGAATCCAAAAAATTTTCAGTTTAAAACAAATTGTAATTTATAATTTGCTTTTCCATCTTTAAAAAGATGCGTTTTT
>Ga0123335_1001879_pt1 | contig 32798 bp, 29 predicted proteins | sample BiotimSIPDNA_2_FD_89707 | JGI IMG/M metagenome (GOLD analysis project Ga0123335, IMG submission 89707) | Anaerobic biogas reactor microbial communites from Washington, USA - Biogas_R2 time_0 SIP DNA | ecosystem: Engineered > Bioreactor > Anaerobic > Unclassified | place: Washington, USA... | reverse complement strand
TCAATTAGGGCAGGGTCTTGTTCCAGAGCAGCGCTGAAAAAAGTCTCCCCGGGCAAAAACATAACGGCAAATTCCGGCGACGGCGCAAACTGCTCCCAGTAGGCTTTGCTGCCCAGCTGGGAAAGGTGTGTCCGGATCTGCCTGGCATGATCTTTCAGTTTTGCTGCTCTCGCAGTTTCATCCCGGGCGTCTAAAGCTTCCAGGTAGGCCTGCAGGGGGGCCTTGGAATCAACCACAATATTCTTACGGTTGGGCAGCCGGACGATCAGGTCCGGGCGCAAGCTGCCGGGTCCGGACCCGGCGGATTCCTGCTGATGAAAATCGCAATACTCCACCATTCCGGCCAGCTCGACAACCCGTTTCAGCTGGATTTCCCCCCAGCGACCCCGGACCGACGGCGACCTCAAGGCCTTGACCAGATTTGCGGTTTCGACCTGCAGCCTGGCCTGGCTGGAAGACATCGCTTTTACCTGTTCTGTAAGGCTGGCATAAGCATCTATGCGGGATTTTTCAATATCCTGAATTGTATTATCCACTTTTTCCAGGGATTCCTTGAGGGGCTTAATTAGTTCGTCAACGGCTTTTTGTCTGGCCTCGAGATCGCCCCTGGCATGGTCCTGAAATTTCTCCAGAGTTGTTTGCGCCAGTTCCAGAAAAGCCCGGTTGTTGCTCTTGAGGGCATCGGCAGACAGGGCTTTAAATGCGTCGGAAAGCTGCTGCCGCGCCTCCTCCAGGAGAGCCAGTTTCCCGGCCGTCCCCCTGCGCTCTTCCTGCAGCTTTGCTTCCAGTTCCGATACTTTTTTTGTCTCTTCTATGTACTGATTTTTAAGACGTTCAACCTCGCCGGCATGGCTTGTAAGAACTGTCCTCAGCTCACTGAGCTGTAAATCCCTGCCCTGGATCCGCTCCTGGAGAACTGCACACTCAGCTTCCACCTCCGTCCTGGATTTTAAAACCTGCTGGAGCCTGCTCCGGAACACCAAAAAGACAACCAATCCTCCAGTTAAAAAACCCGCCGTTAGAAACAGCAATACATCCATCCTGTTTCACCCCGCCTTTGATAATCTTTAAAAAATTTTTTTATTGCCGGTGTATGAAAAATTTTTTTCAGTTAAAAATATTTACTATTATGCCTTAATATCCAAAAAACATTTAAAAAATTCTTTCAATTTTTGTCCGGATCCTGACTGCCTGCTTCTTTCGCTTGCAGGAACTATTGGAAGGAATGTCAAATACAACATTTGTCCTAAAGTTATGATCAAGGCCAATACATAGCAAGGTTGGAGGGACCCAGATGTTAGTTAATCAACTTATCTTCCAGGGCACAGGCGATAAAGCCGCCCTGCGCGAAAAAGGGGCAGTTTACAGTTACGCCCAGCTTCAGGCCAGGACGGGCAGTTTTCGGGATTATTTATATGCCCGGGGAATCCGGGAAAAGGATAACGTCGCCCTTTTTGCCAAAAACTCGGCTGATTTTATTTTCAGCTATATGGCAGTAGTCAGCCTGGGCGCCGTGGTGGTACCGCTCAACACAATGCTGACGCCCCGGGAAATCGCCTTCATTTTGAAAGATTCCCGGGTCAAACACATCATCACAGATAAAAAGCTGGATTTAGCCGGGCAGTATCAGGAAGGCCAACTGCCGCCGGAACAGTTGTTAACCTCCCGGATCGGCCAGGAAGTGAACAAGGCAACCTATCCGGCCGCCCCAGAAATCTCTGTCCGGGAAACAGATCCCTGTGTAATTTTGTATACATCCGGCACCACAGGCCGCCCCAAGGGCGCCCTGCTGACCCACCGCAACCTGGTCAGAAACGCCCGTTCGTTTTCAGCAGTCACAGGGGCCTGCGCCGACGATAACTTTCTCTGCGTGCTGCCCATGTTTCACAGCTTCGGCTGGACCTGCTGCGTGCTTACAGCCCTCTACAACGGTGCTTCCCTGACCATCCTGGAATCCTTCCAACCCAAGGAGGTAATCTCGACAATCAGGGATCAGGGTGTTACCGTAGTCATGGGCGTACCAGCCATGTACGGCTTTTATGCTTCACTGGCCACGCCCGCCGATCTGGCCGGGGTGCGTTTATTTGCTTCGGGGGGTGCTTCCCTGCCCCTGGAAATTCTGAACAGCTTCTACGAAAAAACCGGGAAACGGGTTATTGAAGGATACGGCCTCTCTGAGGCCTCCCCTGTCGTTTGCTTCAATCCCATGCACGCCACAAAACCCGGTTCAGTGGGCCTGGCTGTCCCCGACGTGGAAGCAAAGGTAGTAAAGGATGACGGAAGCGAAGCCGGTTGCCGGGAGGTAGGTGAACTGAGCATCCGGGGGCCAAACGTCATGCTGGGGTACTACGGACTGCCCGTTGAAAGTGCCGAAGCCCTCAAGGACGGCTGGCTCTACACCGGCGACCTGGCTTATCTCGATGAAGAAGACTATATTTTTATCGTAGATCGCAAAAAGGATATTATCATCGTCAGCGGCCTCAATGTCTATCCCAGGGAAGTGGAAGAGATTCTTTACCAGTACCCTGCCGTGAAAGAAGCGGCTGTAATCGGAAAGCCGGATAAAAAACGCGGTGAAATTGTCAGCGCCTACGTGGTGGTTAAAGAAGGCCTGAAATTAAATAAAAAGGACTTGATTGTCTTTCTCAAGGCCAATCTGGCTTCTTACAAACTGCCCAGGGAGATTATCGAAATCGAAGCATTGCCTAAAAATGCCACAGGGAAAATTCTTAAAAAAGAATTGCGGGAAGTCTAAACAGATCAGGTTAATCAAAAAAAGCACTGATGCCGTGCCCGGTTTTTCCCGGTTAACGGAATTAGCGCTTTTCTTTCTTTTCTTTTTCTTTATTTTCCTGCCTTACTTGCTTTTCCACCCCCTTTTTTGCAACCCAGGCATGCTTGCAGTCCAGGCACCGCCACGAACTCTTGCCAATCAGGACAAAAAATGAAAAAAGAAGCACTATTCCCGCCAAAACCCAGAGCGGTGGAAACCTGGTTGCCAGCCAGACCAGGCATCCTCCACTGGCAAGAAGGGTCAGAAACATGGACCAGGAGCTGATTTTTTTCACATTATAGGAGCCGCAGCGTGGACACCGGGACAAGGCCACTACCTCCTGTTTACAGTTTAAAACCAGCATTTCAAGTAAACAAAAATACAGCTCCGGGCAGGAGCTCATTTTGCCGGTGGAAAAATAATGAAGAATAATATAGATAATTTTATCATATCCGGCGCAAATAATCTATTCTGAAAAAAGGTGTTGCATCTTTTCCAGGATGGCGGCGGCAGCGCTGCTGCCACAGCTTACCCGGCTTGCTTCAAAAAAGAATTTAACACAGCCGGGGTAAGGAAGAATTTCCGAAGTTAATCAACCAGGGTAGTGTTTAGATCAGTCATATCCAGGAGGACATTATATGTATACCAGGCATTCCCCCGTCCTGACCTGCAGTTGCTGCGGCTACAGGGGTGCTATGAAATTCCTTGTTAATTACTGTGAAAGGGACCTGGAGACGGTAAAAAGCCCCTGCGGCTACCTGGTTCATGACATTTTACAGCCCTGGGGCGTTGCCTACGAACTATTACAGTGCCCATCATGCGGCACAGTCCTTTTAATCAAAATCGAATGGCATGACGCCTGGGAGCCGGAGGACTATATCGTGACGGTTTTATATCCCAATTGCCCCGACTCCTGAGCCCCCCCAGCCGAAAAACAAGTCTTTGAGGTAACTTTTAAAAACTTCCCCTGAAATAAATGGCATATACCGCCAGGGCCATGGTAAAGGCAGCCAGCATAAAAATTCCAACGGCTCCCCGCCGGTACCCTTTTTTCAGGGCCCACTGCCCGTAGGTAAAGGTGTAGTAGCTGACGGCCAGGGGAACAATGAGCAGGAACCATTTCATCCCTGTCATCCTCCTCTATAGGGCATGGTTTTTAACTGGAGCCCGGTTCTCCGGATCCGGCTGTGGACCGTCACATTCACTTCAGCCTCCGGATAATGCTCCAGCCAGCGGAATTCTTCCCAGGCTGATAATGTCCAGAAATGATGCTTGACCTTTTTGCCGAAACCGATGATGTCGGACCTGAACTCCTCCTGGGTGCGCCGGATCAATTCCTGGCATCCCCGCTGGATTTCAAAGGAAACGGTTTCCTCCAGAACAGCTTTGTTTTCTTCAGTTTCATAGTCAATACCGCTCATAATCCCGATAATTTCCGGCTCCAGGTAGATATCAACATCTATAGCCACATTCCCTTCCGGGTCAATCTCCGTCCGGATTTTTGGGCTGTGCGCCTGTTTTACCACAAGTGACACCACTGCCGGTCCGGCCGCCAGGGGATCCGCTACTACCAGGTTACCCCACCGGAACTTCCCCTGGAGCATCAGGAGGTATCTTGCCTCTTCCCCCCCTATGACGCCCACCATCCGGTCCCCCCGGAACACCGCGTTTCCTATGATTTGCGCCGGATTCCCCCCCGTGATGGGCACCTCCCCGGCTTCGTAATCACCCAGGACATGTCCCCCGCCGTCCCCTGACGCCGGTCCGGCAGTTCCCCGGCCGCCCTCCCGGATTGCCACCAGGGGGGTACTTCCCTCCACTGAAAGGGACTTTAAATCATTGTAAAAGTGCTGAAACAGGGTACTGGCGTAAAGACCGTGGTTCCCGGTAAGTTTCCTGATCAGCTCAAACTGCTTGGTGGGGCTCAATTCCAGCAAAAGCTTGTTCTTTTCAATAAAATCCCTGGCGCTCCCCCGGCTGACCAGGACCAGGGCCGTTCCCCGCAGCTCGCGGTAGCGGATCAGGGAAAGCAGCAGATCGTGCAGCCCTTCCCTGGCCAGTTCTTCCGAAATAATATAGGCTTTGGTGTGCAGAAGCGACAGCTGTCGGGCGACGCTGGTGTCGAATAAGTTCAGGGAGGGGATCACAGCGCTGCTTTCCACGCTCATGATCACCGAACTGCCGAGGCCTCCCTCAACGGCGCCGCCGGCGCCTGCCCCGGCTATGTTCTGGGGATTGGCTATGCTGATGGTTACCAGAAACCTGTCCTGTTCTCCCCGGTCTAAACCGATGGACAATATATAGGCTACTTCGTCCGTCTCCCGGCTGCCCCAGCATCCGCCGGCTGTGAGCACCGCCATCAATGTTAGAAGACTAAGAACCAGGATTCTAACTGCCGGCACGTCGGCTCCTCCCCCTCAACCAGTAAAATACCAGAACAAGGACCGGGATTAAATAGTTGGGAATCAGGGCAAAGGGCCTCAGGATAATTAAATCCAGCCTGCCCGAAGCGGGCATATCAGGCGGCAGCAGGCTGATTATGAACATGACCAGGCCCAGGGGCCAGAGCAGCGGACGATAATCCGGCAGCTTCAGCAACCTGGTCAGGGAAACCGTGGCCCCGTAAAGGGTGAGGGCGATCTTCAGGGCTCCCGCCACACTCCAGATAATCACAAAGACCGCCTCAACCCGCTGAAAGAAACGGCCCAGATAGATCTGTCTGGCCAGCGTGTAAAAAGGCAGGGTGAACTCGGCCAGGGACTGGTAATGAACGGTCATGGACAGGGTTACCATAAGCGCCACCCCAAGCCCGTATGCTATCAGCATGGCCCGGAAGCCGATGCTGCGGAACTTCCCGGCTCCACCCATAGCCTGGACCAGCACCGCCGCCAGGATAATTTCAGTTACAGCGGCGGTGCTGAGGGAACCATTCCCAAAAATCTGGAGAGGTCCCCTGCCCAAAAGGGGAAAAAGGTTATCCAGATCACACTGGGGGACCATGGCCAGCAGGAGGAGGGCAATACCCCCCAGCACGTACAGGTAGGAAAGACGGGACGTCCGGGCCAGGGCCTCGATGCCCAGGTAGGCTCCTGCCAGGCCCATGGCCAGAAAAGCCACAGTGACAACGCTGACGGGTGTTTCGGGCAGGGCGGTAATAATCATGGCCTCGGCGAACTCTCTTGTAAACAGGGCACCTACGGCTAAAAAGAAGGAGAAGGTAACCAGATTAAAAACCGTTCCCAGCACCGGCCCGAAAACTTCTTCGGTAATTTCAATGATGGTTTTATCAGGATATTTATTTAAAATAACCGACATCACGTACACACCGGCCAGGGCTATGACCAGTCCCCCCGGCAGCGTCAGCCAGGCGGCTGTTCCCCCAATTTCAGCAAGACTTCTGGGATACGGTAAAAAAAACCTGGCGATGTTGGAGATGGCCAGCAGGATCACTGCCTCTGCCGGTCCGAAGCTGCCTTCCCTGATCATCTTCGCTCACCCCTGTCCCTCTTAAGCCATGTCCTGGAAACTTTTGGAGCCCGGGTTGCATCCTGGGGATTGACGTAATCGGGGCGGCTTTCGTGAAAGAAAACCGGCAGCCGGGTGACTACATCGGCCCCGGCTGACGTCCGAGGACCGGTTGGGACGAGATAGGGAACTCCGAAGGACTTCAGATTAGACGTGAGCAGGACCTGAATAAAAAGGCCGATGGAAATCCCGAAAAAGCCCAGCGTGGCGCCCAGGGCAATGTAAATAAAGCGATAGATGCGCGTGGTAAAGGCCAGGGAATAGTAGGGAATAGCAAAGGAAGCCAGCCCGGTTACAGCCACAAGGATGACCAGGATGGGGCTGACAATGTTGGCCTCCACGGCGGCCTGACCCAGGATCAGAGCGCCCACGATTCCGATGGTGGTGCCCATTATGCCTGGTACACGCAGGCCGGCCTCACGGATAAACTCCAGGGCAAACTCCATCATCAGCACCTCCATGATCGAGGGAAAGGGTACCCTTTCCCGGTTTCCGGCAATGGCCAGGAGCAGTTCCGTGGGCAGCATTTCGTGATGGAAGAGGACAAGGGAAATATATAACCCGGGCAGTAAAAAGGAAGCCAGAAAGGTAAGAGTGCGCAGGTAACGGATATAGGTCCCGAACTGCCAGCGTCTGTATACTTCTTCCCCTGTGTGAAGCTGTTCGTACATGGTGGAGGGAACAACCAGGATAAAGGGGCTCCCGTCCACAAGGATGGCTACTTTCCCTTCAATAATTTTTGAGGCCACCCTGTCCGGGCGCTCCGTGGCCAGGACAGTGGGGTTCAAATTGTACGGGTGGTCCTCGATGAACTGCTCCAGGATGCCGCTGTCTGCAAGATAATCCACCTTGATGCCCTCAATGCGCCTTTTGACTTCATCCACTAGAGCCGGGTTGGCCAGGTCCCGCAGGTACATTACGGCGACGAAGGTCTTGATGCGGCTGCCCACCGTCAACAGTTCCGTAGAGAGCTGCTCGCTTTTCAACAATTTCCTCAGCAGGGCCGTATTGGTGCGCAGGGTCTCCGTGAAGGCCTCCTGCGGCCCGTTGACGGTCTGCTCGCTCTGGGGCCTGTCAACAGTGCGGTGCTCCCAGCCCTTGGTTTCCACCAGCAATACTTTACCGCAGCCTTCCAGAAATAGGGCCGTCCCTCCATAGTTTACACCGTCTAAGAACTCGCGAAAGCTGGCAGTCACCATAATCTGGTTACCGGGCAACAGTCTATCCTTAACCAGGTCAACAAGCTTTTCCCCGCCGGGCGGGGAAGCCTGCCCGGCAAAGGCCATCAAGGCCTGAAACAGGAGGTCCTGGATAATCTTGTCCGTCAGGCCATCGATAAAAACGGCGAAGCTTCGTACTGGAGGAACTGTATTTATTGTAAAATCCCTGATGATCACATCTTTATTCTCGGGCAAACCATATAACCGGGCAATTACCCTCCTGTTTTCCTCCAGGGAAGCACTGATCCGCCCGTCGCCTGCATCCTTTTGTGCGCTTGTTCCGGAAGATGGAACGGGCTTCCGGAAAGAACGGCGGCTCCTTCTCTTATTGTTCTGGCCCGCCGCACCTTCGTCCCCTCCGCCGGACACCTGTTTCTGTCCGTCCTTCCCGGCCTGCTGCTCAACTTTCCCGTCCTCTTTTCGGACATCCGCCCCGGTCTTTTGTTCCTCTTCACCGGTTTTTTGTTTATTATCTGCAGCGGCCTGCCCCTGATCTTCTTTACCTGTTTTTTGTTGTTCATCCATTGTCTCTTTCAGGACAAAACCTTCGGTGTCGAGGTTTTCCTGGTAGGAGATTATTTGCAATAACTTTTTCAGGTTAATCGTACCGCACCTTCCAGCAATCATCATTGATACTTATTGTATCCATGTTAAATAGCACCTATGCGGGGATTACGATCAGGCCGGGAGGTGAGCGGGTACAGTGGCCTGCGCCACATTTGGCCTGTGATTATGAAAAAAGTGACCGGGTTAAAGCATCGGCGAAGTATCCGGAGGGCTTTGGAGCATTATCCATGAATGCCGTGCTAATCCAGGATAAAGGCTGAAAATAACGCCTGTACGGTCGATGGGGTCTGAGATCAAAGCCCTGCTTAATAGACATAAAAGGATAATATTGTTATAATTATACAGACAACTTTAATAACCACTACAAGTTGTCTGGACATCGCCCTATGTCGGCGTATAGCCAGGCTAATTTACACCGTGTGGTTAAAATATTGAATTTAAAAAAGGAGGTATCGAGTTATTCAAGCAAAAATACTGAACCTGCAACCCAGAGACAAGGAAGGTTGGAATGATTGGCGCTGGCATTTGAAGAACCGTGTTTTGACAGTGCCTGAACTTGCCAGGCATACCCCTCTGCAAAATGAAATAAAAAAGGATATTCAAAAGGCTGCAGAAGTTTTTCCCATGGCCGTTACGCCTTATTACGCCTCCCTGATCCGCAAGGATGACCCGGCCTGCCCCATCCGGGCGCAGTGCCTGCCCGATCCCCGGGAGTTAATCAGCGGCTGCGGCGACATGGAGGACCCCCTGCACGAGGAAGGCGATTCTCCCGTGCCGGGTTTGACCCACCGCTATCCCGACCGCGTGCTGCTCCTTGTTACCAATGAGTGTGCAGTATACTGCCGCCACTGTACCCGCAAGCGCAAAGTAGGGGATAATAACAGAGGAGTTACCGATCATGATCTTGAACGGGGCGTTCAATACATAAAAGCACATCCTGAAATACGGGACGTCCTTCTGTCCGGAGGTGACCCGTTTATTCTGTCAACAGCCCGCCTGGAGCGAATCATCCGTAAAATAAAGGATATCTCCCACGTCCAGGTGGTCCGCATTGGCACCCGGACACCGGTTGTCATGCCCCAGCGCATCACCGAAGAACTGGTCCAGATGCTGAAGAAATACCATCCCATTTGGATTAACACGCATTTTAACCACCCCCGGGAGTTTACAGCCGAGTCCGTCAAGGCTCTGGCCAGGTTAGTTGATGCCGGCATTCCCCTGGGAAACCAGACCGTCCTGTTGAGGGGGGTAAACGACTGCCCCCACATTATCAAGAAGCTTGTTCATCTCCTGGTACAAAACCGGGTCCGGCCATACTACCTTTACCAGTGCGACCTATCCCGGGGCATCGAACATTTCCGCACACCGGTTGCCAGGGGAATAGAAATTATGGAGTCGCTGATAGGTCACACTTCCGGCTTCGCCGTACCCAATTATGTTGTAGATGCGCCGGGAGGCGGCGGTAAAATTCCGCTTCTACCCAACTATTTGCTTTCCTTAACTGCCAATAAAACAATCTTGCGCAACTATGAAGGCGTTATCTGCGTTTATGAAGAACCTGTGAACCCAACCTCCGGCTGCCCTGCTACCTGCACGATCTGTAAAAGCGACGGAGTAGAGCAGGAGCCTGTGGGTCTGCAGAAACTGGTTGATCCGGGTTTCCCCGCGGTCAGTCTTGTGCCTGAGGGCAACCGCCGCAAAGCCAGACACCTGGAAAGAGAGGACAAGGCCTGTGGCTGTTAATCAAAAAAGAGTAAAACCGCAGGAAGGCTGGCGGCAGGACCGGTGGGAGACACTACAGGAACCGGGCTTCAGCTGCCGGGTCTTAATCTCACCATACAACCTTCGAATTACTGTTGATGAGTTTTTCTTGGCAAAAGAAGAAAATGCCGTGGAAATGGTTCGCGCCCTTGAGGAAAAAGCTGCTGCATCCGGCCTGGACAAAATCTGGCTAAAATCCCCGGCCAAATGGAAGCATGCCTTTACGACAGCCGGGATGAGCCTGGAAGCAACTATACCGGGTTACTACCTGGGCCGGGAAACGGCTCTAGTCTTTTCTAAATATTTGAGTGCCAAAAGAAAAACCCCATCCCTGAACAAGCGAGTTAAACCACCGGTTTTATCTTCAGTTTCAGGCAGGGTTAAAAACAAACGTGAGCTGCCGCAGGGAATTCAATTAAAATGGGGCCGGAAAGAAGACAGCAGGATACTGGCGGACCTTTATCACAATACTTTCCCAACTTACCCTTTTCCGGTCTCAGACCCCGCTTACCTTGAATACAGCATGCGTCAACATGTTATCTATATAACGGCCTGGTTTGGCGATGAACTTGTTGCCGCGGCCTCAGCAGAGATAAATAGCCGGATGAAAAACGCGGAAATGACAGATTTCGCTACAATACCCGGGTGGAGAGGACACGGTCTGGCCGGCTGCCTTCTGGGAAAATTGGAAGACCGTTTGAGGCAGGAAGGCCTGCGTTGTTTTTACACCATCTCCCGCAGCAGTTCTACCGGAATGAACAGGGTATTTGCCGGCGCCGGCTATAATTTTTACGGAGTACTGATTAATAACTGTAATATCGGCGGCGGCTTTGAGGATATGTACCTATGGGCTAAACCAGCATTTAATCAGGAAAAATAAAAAAGAACGGGAGCCCTTTACGGGGTTCCCGTCACTTTGACCGAAATATTATTCGGAGGGATTAACTAATTCTCCGTCGATTTTTTGGTTTTTTCCCTGCTTAATCTTATAACACACTGCTGCAGCAACAAACAACGGGAGAGCGGCTACAGGAATACCGGAAAGTAAACTGATGATGCCGCCCAGGGAAAAAAACCAGCAGGAAAGTCCTAGATTATGAAAAAGGCTGAAGGAGCCGCCCAGGACAGACGCTGCCGCCAGCACCAGCCCTTCTGTAACAATCTTCTCCATTGCTCCTCCTCCCTTCTCTTTGTTTAAGACCTTTTACCATTTAGACGCTTATTACCCATATTTGGTTCTGCCCGACAACTAAAATTATAAAAATTTTTTGGTATTTAATTGCTGTTTTTCCAGTGAACCCAAGCGGCTTTTTTTCGTTATGCCTCTGGCTGCATGTTTTCTAACTTTTCAGGTAAACTGGTCTCATGTGAAGTATATTCACGCCGGGCAAGCAGCACTTTAATTATCCCGATAGCCTCCTCCGCACTATGAACCCAATGTAAAAGGTCTTCGCCTGAACACATTTGAAATAAAGTGCGAACATCAAAATTAAGTAAGATTACAGGTTTTTCATATTTTAAGGCCAGGGCAATTTCAGAAATTGTACCCGCTTTACCGGCCATTGCTACAATTATGTCGCTGGAAAGGACGTTAATTACATTTCGTGCTCCCCCCATATTTGTTACAATCGCAATATCTATATAGCGGGAGGCGTGTTCTGTGCCGGCACCGGGAAGAATACCGACAGTCAATCCCCCTCTATCCCTGGCGCCTCTTGCAGAAGCATCCATAACTCCAATATTGCGGCCTCCGTTAAGCAAAATCCATCCCTCCGCAGCAATTAAAGCGCCAAGACGGTAAGCCAGCCTACAATCCTCAGCAGATGCCGACTCCCCGCCGCCCATAACACCGATAACCGGCTTTCGCATATAATCCACCCCGCTTAAATTGGTTGATTTCCTTTCTTTACATTATAGATGTAAAAAACATAAATCGCCCGGCTGCAGGTGATTCAACGTTTAATTTTTTGTAAAAAAAAAACAACCGGTGAAACTTACCCGGTCCACGATTCAAGGATTTATGCCGGATGTTTATAATTTAAGACACGGCCCGGTGCCCGGGGGTCAAGGATTAACTGTTACCAGTCTTTCCTACGGATCCAGGGAGTATTCCCTGTTGTAGACGAAAACATTTTCCCGTTGATCTGCCCATTGTTTTTCAAACGCAGCTTCAGGCCCAGTCTGTCCGGCCTGTTCTTGAACCTGTTCATCCTCAAACGGGAATTCTTCCTCCTGGTACATGAGGTCATAATACTCTCTGATCATCCGCTGTGATGAAAACTGCCAGTGGGACATATCGATACATGAAAACATCATCTCAAGCCAGCGGGTGCGATCGTTATAAAATGTCTGGATAACTTCTCCAGTAAGGATTTCATAGAGCGCTTTCAAGTCTTCTTCGTCCTGATCCAGCCCGGGGTCACCCCGGTTAGTGCTCTCTATAAGCCAGCCGCTCACGCCGTGCTGAGGACCTTCCCCCACCCAGCCGTCCACGATTGACAGGTTGAGCACACCGTTGACGGCTGCTTTCATACCCGAGGTACCGCTGGCCTCCATGGGTCTTCTGGGGTTGTTGAGCCAGAGGTCGCAGCCCTGAACCAGCATACGGGCCACTTCCATGTTGTAGTTTTCCAGGAAGACGATGCTGTCCCTATACTTACGATCCATTTCAATGAGGGACCTGATAATTTCTTTACCCATCCTGTCTTCAGGGTGGGCCTTACCGGAGAAAACCAGTTGTATTTTTTTCTCCCTTAAGAGCGGGGCAATGATTTCCTCATTTCTAAAAATTAAATCGCTTCGCTTGTAGGGAGCAGCCCGGCGGGCAAAGCCGATGATCAGGGCATTTTCATTCAGCTTTGTACCAGTATGTTGTCTGACATATCCCACCAAATCTTTTTTTAACCTCATGTGCGGTTCCCAGATATCGCCCCCGGTTTTAAAAGCTTTTTTAATCCCCCGGTCCTGCCAGGTGTCAATATGCACGCCGTTGGTAATAGAAATAATCGGAGAAGCATGATAAACACCCCTCCACATGTTTCTTGCCGTTTTACCGTGGGTTTTGGACACGGCGTTGGAAATCCGGGAAAGCCTCAGGGCTGCGACGGTGAGATTAAAAGGATCACCGCCTAAAAACTTCATCTGGCTGTAATCCAGTCCGTTATAGGCGCCCATATGTTTGAGAAGCTCATGATCATGGGACTCATTGCCGGCCGCCACAGGGGTATGGGTGGTAAAAACGACCTGCTTCCTGGTCTCCCGCCAGGCGTCCTCGAAGGACAATCCCCCTTCGGCCATTTTTTCCCTGATCAGCTCGATACCCGCCAGAATAGCGTGGCCTTCATTGAAGTGGTACACATCCACAGGTATCTTCAAAGCTCTCAGGGCCCGGATACCTCCGATACCAAGGATGATTTCCGCCGCCACTCTTTCCTGTGGCCCGCCTGCGTAAAGGCGGTTTGTCATCCAGCCGTTGGGGCTGCCCGGAAAATTGGTGTCCAGTAGATAGAGGGGAACATTGCCATACTGATCCGCCAGGCGAACCTTACAGGGCACCTCTTCACCACGGACCTGTACAGTAATTGTCACACCGGTATCCTTTAAAAATTTGTAATCCAGGTTGGGGAACAAATCATAAGGCATCAGGTCTTGGCCTATAAACTGGTGAGTATAGTCCTGCCTCCACAGGATTCCCAGCGCTACCATCGGAAATCCTTCGTCTTTGGCAGCCTTGATATAATCACCGGCCAGTACGCCAAGACCACCTGCGTAGATTTGAAGCTCCTCGTTCAGGCCGTATTCCATACAAAAATAAGCTACCTTTGGTACTTCACTGCGGTGATGCGCCAATCTAAAATACCTCCCCGAAAAACCTCGCTGTTATATTTTGTAAAACCATATTTGGAGGCGAATGCTCTTAACTTTATATTCTGTTCATGAGACAATATTTATACCATTTTCTCTCCGATGTAATATTTTAGCTAATAGTTGAGTACCCTCAGGTTATCTGCTTTATAACGGAAAGCAAAACGCCCTGCGCTGGTTTTGCAGGGCGTTTTGCTCTCATGACTTTAATTGCTTTTGTTTCCTTCCAGTTGTTTACGATAGTAAAAAGCTAAAACTGTTTCAGCAAAGCCCACCATCCGCCTGGTCATGTTCCCCCCTACACGGCCGTTTTGCCGGGAGGTAAGCTCTCCTTTGTCAATGATATCGTAATCCGGGATGCCCAATTCGGCTGCCAGCTCTACTTTGAACTGGTCCAGAGCCGGTTGGATAAACCTCTGCAACTCCCTGGGAACCAGAGCCGGATTGGTTATCTCCACAAGTTTGCCGGACAAAACCCATAACCTCCTTTTACAGGATAAAAAATCATTATAACCATTTCTTAAAGCTATTATTCCCGGTATCTTTAAATAATATTTTTACAAAATCAAGATTTAAACTTATTTAATTCATTTCTAACGGACCAAAGAATTGACTGACTTGCTGTACCGGGAAGGAATCCGTTCCAGTACCGTCAAAATTAATTTAAGACAGCAAATAAACTAAAGGGGGTTTTGCAACTTTGAGATTTTGTACTCTTTCTTCCTGCAGCTATGCCAACAGTATTGTTGTTCAGGACCGGCAAACCTGTGTACTGGTGGACTGCGGGCTTAGAAAGAGAGATATAAAACCTTTTCTGGCCGGGGTGGGACTGGCGCCGGGCGACATCGACGCTGTCCTGGTAACTCACTGCCATATCGACCACGTCTATGGCCTCAAGTATTTACTTAAAGAAAGAAAAATCCCTGTATATTCTTCCAGCCCCGTTTTAAAACAGCTTTGCGCAAGAAACTCATTCAGCGGACAACCGGATTTTCGGGCACTTTCCCCGGTCGCCCCGGAAAACATCGGCACCCTTGCCGTTAATCACTTCGGCCTCTTCCATGATGTGGAAACAATCGGCTTTATCATCAGCGGCGACGGCGAAAAGATGGGCTTAATCACCGATACCGGGTTTGTGCCGGATTATTGTCTGCAAGCTTTTAAAACGGTTGATTATTTGTATATTGAATCAAACCATGACCTGGAAATGTATAAACACTCCAAAAAACCTCCCCATGTCATTCGCCGCAATCTCGGCACCACCGGCCATCTTTCCAATGAGCAGTGCGGCCTGGCCCTGAAGTCTATGGGACTTTTAAATTGCAAACTGGTGGTCCTTGGTCATCTCAGTGAAGAAGACAATGAACCCCGCCGGGCCATCGCCGGCGCCAGGCAGTTCCTGCCCCCGGACACAACCCTCCTGTGCGCTCCCCCCCGCATTCCCGGCCCATGGTCCGTACCGGTACCGGGTACCTGAGTTATTAAATTATTGATTTTTTAACTAAAACGAACAACGGGCACCTTATGCTGAGTTTGAGAAATAAAAAAACAGTCCCCATCCTAAAAGAGTCGGATGGGGACTGTGTATTACCGGTTACCGAAAAGCGCTAACTAGCATTCCTCTTCCTGGTAACGGTTCCTCTTCGTGTAATGGGTGTGCAGCAGTTCGTGTGATTTATGACCCAGCGGCTTTTCCAGAAACTCTTGATAGAGTTCGTTAACGGCCGGGTTTTCGTGGGATTTGCGCAGAGCCATGCGCTCGTCTTCAGTATAGGTGGCGTCAATTCTTTTAAGGCGGATTTCGGTGTCGGTGGGAATGGGTGATCCGCCGCCGCCGATGCAGCCGCCGGGACAGCACATGATCTCGATGAAGTGGTAATCAGCCTCGCCGGCACGGATCTTATCCAGCACCTTGCGGGCATTGCCGAGGCCGTTGGTAATAGCTATTTTAACCGGCAGGTCGCCCACCTGGACGGTTGCTTCCTTTACCCCCGTAAGGCCCCGGCACTCCGTAAAGTTAATGTTGGGGAGCTCCTTACCGGTGACAACCTCGTAAACAGTCCGCAGGGCCGCTTCCATCACGCCTCCGGAGGCGCCGAAAATTTCACCGGCTCCGGTGGAAATCCCGAGGGGGGCGTCATACTCTTCTTCGGGCAGGTTGGCCATATCCAGCCCGGCCTGCTTGAACATACGCCCCAGTTCGCGGGAGGTGAGAACCACGTCCACGTCCTGGTAGCCGCTGCTCTTCATCTCGGGCCTGGTGCACTCGTACTTTTTGGCAGTGCAGGGCATGATCGAAACGCTGAAAATATCCGCAGGGTCAATGCCGGCTTTTTCGGCGTAATAGGTTTTGGCCAGGGCGCCGAACATCTGCTGCGGCGATTTGCAGGTGGAGAGATGGGGAAGCAGGTCCGGATAAAAGTGTTCGGCGAATTTAATCCAGCCGGGGCTGCAGGAGGTAATCATGGGCAGGGTGCCGCCCGTTTGAATCCGCTGAAGCAGCTCGTTCCCCTCTTCCAGAATGGTCAGGTCGGCGGTAAAGTCGGTGTCAAAAACCTTATCAAAGCCCAGGCGGCGAAGCCCGGCCACCATCTGGCCGGTAACGATGCTGCCCGGCTCGGCGCCGATGGTTTCCCCTACCTGTACCCGGGTCGCCGGCGCAGTCTGGACGATGACATGCTTTTTGGGATCAGCAAGGGCTTCCCATACTCTTCCAGTATCATCCACTTCATGGATGGCTGCGGTGGGACAGACCAGGGAACACTGGCCGCACTGGACGCACTCAACATTAGCCAGCTGTTCGTTGAAGGCCGGCGCAATCAGGCTGTTAAAACCTCTCTCCTGGGCCTGGATGGCGTTGACAGTCTGGATCTCCGTGCAAACCGCTACACAGCGGCGGCAGAGTACGCACTTGCGGGGATCCCGCACAATGGCAGGGCTGGAATTATCAATGGGGTAACTGGTTTTTTCTCCTTCAAAGCGGATTTCCGTCAGCCCGAAAGCCTCCGCCAGCTTTTGCAGTTCGCAGTTCTGGTTGCGGACACAGGTGAGGCATTCCATGGGGTGGTCGGAAAGGATCAGTTCAAGAATCAGCTTGCGGGCTTTAATCACAGCCGGGGTGTTGGTACGGACAACCATACCCTCGGCCACCGGAGCTACACAGGCCGGCACATAAGCCTTGGCCCCCTGCACTTCGACAACACAAATCCGGCAGGCGCCAATCACGTTAATATCCTTTAAATAGCAAAGGGTCGGGATCTTGATTCCCAATTTCTCGGCAGCCTCAAGGATGGTTGTCCCTTCTTCCACTGCTATTTTCTGGTTATCAATTGTTAATGTTATCATATTTTTATTTCCCCTCCAAACTCCCGTATTTTTTCCATTTCCTCTTAACGCCGGGAGCGGTTTTATTCCTTAAACTCGCAGACTCCGGAACGGCAGTAATGCTCCTTGATATGCTCCTCGTACTCATGCCTGAAGTAACGGATTGTGCTCAATACAGGGTTCGGCGCGGTCTGTCCCAGACCGCACAAAGCGGTGGATTTAATTGTGGTAGCCAGTTCCTGTAAAAGCTCGATGTCTCCTTCTTTACCATTGCCGGTGGTAATCCTCTCCAGAATTTCCAGCATCCGCTTGGTCCCAATCCGGCAGGGGGAGCATTTACCACAGGATTCGTCAACACAGAAATCTATAAAGAATTTGGCGATGTCCACCATGCAGGTGTCCTCGTCCATAACAATCATCCCGCCGGAGCCCATGATGGCGCCCAGAGCACCGAGGGAATCGTAATCCACAGGGGTGTCCAGGTAGTCTGCAGGAATGCAGCCGCCGGAGGGACCGCCGGTCTGGACGGCTTTAAAGAGCTTCTTCCTGGGAATCCCGCCGCCGATTTCAAAAACGATTTCCCGCAGGGTGGTGCCCATGGGCACTTCCACGATACCGGTGTTGTTAATCCGGCCGGCCAGCGCGAAAACTTTGGTCCCCTTGCTCTTTTCGGTGCCGATGGTGGAAAACCACTCGGCGCCCTTGAGAATAATCTCAGGAATGTTCGCCCATGTTTCAACGTTGTTTAAAACGGTGGGCTTACCCCACACACCGGCGTTGGCCGGGAAGGGAGGCCTCGGCCTCGGCTCGCCGCGCTTGCCCTCGATGGAAGTAAGCAGCGCCGTCTCCTCACCGCATACAAAGGCGCCGGCTCCAATCCGGATTTCAATATCAAAATTAAAGCCGGTTTCAAATATGTTTTTCCCCAGCAAGCCGTACCGGCGGGCATCATCAATGGCGTTGGACAATCTTTCAATGGCCAGGGGATACTCCGCCCGAACATAGACGTAACCCTGTTCGGATCCGATGGCCCTGCCGCAAATGGCCATACCTTCAATTATACTGTGGGGGTCGCCTTCCAGGACGGACCTGTCCATAAAAGCGCCCGGGTCGCCCTCGTCACCGTTGCACACAACATATTTCGGACTTCCTTTGGCAGCGGCGGTGAAACCCCACTTCATACCTGTTGAGAATCCGGCGCCGCCCCGGCCGCGCAGGCCGGATTTTTTTACTTCCTCAATGATTTCACCGGGCTCCATCTGGGTAAGGGCCTTGGCCAGGGCGGCATAGCCGTCTCTGGCAATGTAATCCTCGATGGAAGTGGGATCGATATAGAAGTTATTCCGTAAAACAATCTTTTTCTGTTTCTTAAACAGGTCGATATCGTGGACACACCGGGTGGGCTCCTTAGCGCCGGGTGTTCTGTACAACAACCGCTGTACAGGGTTCCCCTTGAGGATGTGCTCCTCGACAATGGCCTCGGCATCCTTTACCTTCAACCTGCGGTAAAAAGTAGCGTCGGGATAAACTATCGCAACAGGACCCATATCGCAAGGTCCCATACAACCGGTTAGAATTATTTGAACCTGGTCGGCTATGCCGTTTTTAGCCAGGCATTCCTTCATTGCTTCTACAATATCGGTACACTTGGATGAGATACAGCCCGCGCCGCCGCACATCATAATGTGAGCTTTTTCTGTCGCGGAGGGTACACCTTCCCGGATTTTAAGGGCAGCCCGCCTGCTATCTCTAATCTTTGCCAGTTCGTCCAAAGACTTCACTTAATCACACCTCCGTTTAAATCCTCCAGCCATATCTGTTCATGATCTTCCAATCAGGCAGCTTGTCCCATTGCGCTATCCTGATCGGCAAGGAATTGTGAACAATATTCACAGGTGAGGAATGAGCAACCCGCAATAACGGGTATTGTATTACGCATACTGTTCGAGAATTTGCGGAATTTGTTCCGGTTCCAGACGGCCATGAACATCCTTGCCGTCGATAATCATGGCCGGTGCAAGGCCGCAGGCGCCGATGCAGCGGACAACTTCCAGGGTAAACCGGCTGTCGGGAGTTGTCTGACCGGGTTTTATACCAAGCACTTCCCGAAGCGTTTTGGTAACCATCTTGGTTCCTTTAACATAACAGGCTGTCCCGGCACAAACGCTGATCTTGTGCCTGCCCCTTGGAATCAGAGAGAAAAACGCGTAAAATGTAACAACGCCATATACGTCCTGAAGAGACAATCCCAATCCCTTCGCAATACTGATCAAGGCCCATTTGGGCAAATACCCGATTAGTTCCTGGGCTTTGGTCAGTACCTGAATCAGCCCGCCGGGCTGTCCCCTATAAGGTTCAATAATTTTATCCAGTTGTTTAGTCAGTTCATCTTCACCGCAACAGCATGAGCACGTTGCCACGAGTTAGAACCCCCCTTGCTTTAAATAGCTTTAAAAAAGCTTAGCATTGTAATATATTTCACATTTTGGCATCAAAAAAGAATTGTTTTATCCATTACACCCGCACCCACTGTATCTATAACCAAAAAACCTTGACGTATCTAAATAACCAATACCCTTAATAACACCGGTATTTCATCCCCTGTGTCGAGGAAAGGACGGTTCTCCCGGTTAGCCGGGTAAAGCCTTCTTGACACCAGATAAAGAAATTGTTGCCCTGACACAGTAAAGCAAAAGCATAAGGAACCTAATCCAAACCCTTAAACTTGGACGGCGCCGCTTCAGCAACATGAACAACTTCCCCGTCTCAAATCCTCACCCTCAAGGAAACGTTATACAGCTATACGGTGGCTTACCTGGGAAAAAACACTCGAAAAATACTGCCCCTCAATTAAAATAACCTGCAGCCGGTCTCATTACCTTCTAAAAGATATTGCTGCAGTAAATACAATACCTGTCCACTTCAACAGGAAAACTCCTTTATATCCCTTCTAAACGGCCCGGGGTGTAAATTTGACTGAAAATCACCTCCTACAATATAAACTAAATCAAACATAACCTATCCAAACCAGCAAACTGATCACAAAAGACATTCATCAGTCCGTGTATTTTCTTATAGGTTAGTTTGATTTGCTTTATGCATATTATAGCATAAAAATTAAAATAATTGCAATTCAAGTTAAAAAAGAAATACCCGGAAAGGCGGTATTTTTACCACCATTTTCCGGGTATTTTTGACAAGCGCCTATTCACATTTCATGTAACGTATTCCATATCCTGAAACTTTGCAAACAACTCTTTTTCAAGTTTTTCAATATTTTTCAGAAACAGGTTTACGTTGATCCAGCCGTGTTCCTCGTCGTATACCCAGGCCACACTCCCCTGGCCGGCGTTCTTAACTTTTTGCTCCTGTTTATTCATAACATCACCTGTTCGTTATATTTACAATTAACTAAATACTCTTGCAAAAAATTTGCCAGCATAAAACCGGGGATTTGGACCATTTCGCAACAACCATACAAAATTATTTTGTCATTTTTCGACATGATGTGCTCTTAAAGCTCCCGTTTTGTCCCATTTCGTGACAAGAAGTATTGCTGCCAATACTGACGAACGGTTCACAAGACAGGGACTTCCATTCAGGGCAGCGCAGCATTTTCTCCGGCTATATACCCGGACGACCAGGCCCACTGCAGGTTGTAGCCGCCGCAGTCCCCGTCAATATCAACAACTTCACCGGCAAAATACAGCCCGGATGTGAGTTTTGATTCCATAGTGCTCCCGTCAATGTCCTTTACGTCCACACCGCCGGCAGTAACCTGGGCAGCTGGCCAGGAAGTGTTTCCTGTTACCGGAAAGCGCCAGTCCTTGAGATAATGAACAATTTTTTTGCGCTCTGCAGCTGTTATCTGGCCGGCGGGCTTATTGATGTCTACACCCGCTTCCTTTAAGACCACCTGCGCCAGCTTCTTGTTCAAATAGCCGACAAAACTAAAAGCGGAGCTCTTCCCGGGTCCGGACTGGAAACGTCTGGTTAATAAGTCCTCCAATTCCTCCGGAGTAAGGGTATTGACCAGTTGCAGCTTCAGCGAGACGTTTTTCTTATTTTGAAGGAATTCTCCTGCTTTGCGGCTCAAGCAGAAAATAGGCGGGCCTGATATACCGTACGCTGTAAACAGTATTTCCCCAGATGCTGCCTGAACCGCGCGACCGTCCACGATTAGTTCGGCGCCGCCTTCGAATTTAACGCCCTGAAGATGTTTTAAATAATTAGATGCCAGTTTTAACTGGACCAGGGCCGGAAACGGCTCGACAATAGTGTGGCCCAGGCTTTTAGCCAGGGCATAGCCGCTGCCGTTGGAGCCAAAATGAGGCGCAGCCCTGCCCCCGGTTGCGATAATCACCCGGTCCGCGTAGTATACCCTGCCGTCCCCCAGGCAGATCTCAAAATCCGCCCTCCTTTTCTTAATCTTGACCACACCGGCTTCACAAATTGTCTTAACGCCGGTTTTTTCCAGTTCGTAGCGCAGTACGTCCAGTACACTGGAGGCCTGGTTTGAAACAGGAAATACTTTGCCGCCTTCTTCGATCTTGTAGACTATCCCCAGTTGTTCGAAGAATTCTATGGTCGCCTTAAAATCAAAACGGCTCAAAGCGGCAAAAGCAAATTTGGGGTTTTTTCCGTGAAAGTTGGTTATGCTCAAGTCAATATTGGTGAGGTTACACCTGCCGTTGCCGGTGGCCAGAATTTTCCGGCCAATCCTCTGGTTTTTTTCCAGGATTGTAACGTCCGCCCCTTTGCGTGCAGCCGCGATGGCCGCTACAATGCCCGAGGCTCCGCCCCCGATAACCGCAACTCTGATCAAATAATGACCGGACATATTATAATCTCCTTCATGGGTCAACCATGCCGCTGACGCAACGCAGGCAGAAGCCATGAAAAGGCAAGCTGTTTTCAAACAGTCCCCGGATGCCGCTGACACAGTCCCGTTAGTTTAATGAAATGATCACAAGCTTTTTACCCTGGCGCGCAGAGCTGTCCCTCAATGGAGTTGATCCCACCGGCGGGCGCGTCTTCTTCTATAACCCCGACAGCGCTCAAAACAAATGGCTTGATGATTTGCAGGCATCAATCCAAATCGGGAGGCACGTCTTTTATAAGGACGTGCCATTATTATTAAAATTGGATTGGATTTATTTAAACCCGGTAACCATTTTTTTATTCCTTCATATTATGAATTAGAAAATACAAAGGGATTTAGATGTTTTACAACAGAAAACTGTTATTGTCTTGCCGGCAACCAGTCTTAATAATTTTAAGACATGGTATGGAAAGGTTCTACCAAACGGCGGATAATGCAGGCAAACAACCCTAATGGACTTCGTCAATTGAAAGTTACGATCCTGCTCCATTTTTAACTCTTAATTATTTTTAAATCCGGGTTGTACTTAACCAATGGAGAAAACTCAAAAGGAGGTTTTAAAAATGACTGATGTCGCAGCTGAAAAAGTAACCGGATCGGGCTTCGGCAACTGGGCCTTCGCTCTGTTCCTGATCCTCATACTTCTCGTTTTCGCCTTCGGCTTCTTCTTTATTTAAAGAATAAACTTGTGGTTAGGGAGGTTAAAAAATGACTGATGTTGCAGCTGAAAAAGTAAAAGGAGATGGTTTCGGCAACTGGGCCTTCGCCTTGTTCCTGATCCTTATTCTTCTCGTTTTAGCCTTTGGCTTATTCTTTATTTAACTTTAAAACAGTAATATTAAAATCAAGGAGGGTTAAAAATGGCTGAATTTGCAGTTGAAGGAGCCAGCGGAGCAGGTTTTGGCAACTGGGCTTTTATCCTCTTCCTGATCCTGATTCTTCTCGTGTTCGGGTTCGGCCTGTTTTTCATTTAAGGCAAAGGGATTAGTTGAAAAATATCAGGCATTTGAACAAATGCACAGTGTTTTTTTCAGGGGATGTTGACCTTAATGCTTTTTTAGTATTTCCTTCAACCGGAGGATTAGAATCCAACAGGTACCAGATCTTTACCTAACAGTTAACATACCGATAGGTGACCGGCGATCCGGTCACTTTTATTATAAATCCCTTAACCGACCCCCTGCTTGATATCAGCGGAAAGATTCATAAATTCAAGATTCAGGTCAAAATTATTGTTAAATTTGAACAGGATGTGCTAGACTACTAATAATACAAAAAGCCGGACCAGGGGTGTTTGGACAATTTGGCAAACAGTAAAACAAAGCAGGCCATAGACAAACTTCTTCATTTACTTAAAGGACGGGGAGCCGTATCCCTGGAAGAGATGTACACTCTTTGCGGATGCGGCTATGATGCTCTGGCTGGAGCGCTCTCTTCTTTAATTGAAAGAGAAGGAATCCGGATTGGCAGGATCAAAACCAGGCGCGGCTGGTTGGTTGACATAAATGAAGGGCCGGCTTCACCGCAGTCAGGGATCGTCTGGTATAGCGAACGTGGACAATTGCGAAAGATCCTGCCCAAACTCTTGAAAGAACTGAAAAAGTACACCCGGACGGAGGAAGAATCCCCCGAATACAGGGATAACGGGGAAATAATAAAAACCATTACACATCTCTTATCTGACGGACGGCCCCGCTCTAAAACAGAAATCATTGCCGAAACGGGCATCGAAGACTTTCCCGGCCTGGTCTGGCGTCATTTTCCCAGGCTGCCCGACGGCCGGTTTACACTTCCCGACAGCAGCGGCGCCTGGGATTTCCTGCTGGCTTACCTCAAGGAGAAACCCCGCCGTCTCCCGGGTTTGCTCCGTGTTTTCCAAAGGCATAAAATGATTACGGAAAAGCTTGCTGCCAATAACGACACCGCCCCCTTTGTAAGGCTGACCGGGGCCTTGATCACTACGGTGGACAACCCTGAGGGCAGGCTTGAACTGGAACGGCGCCGGCATCAAGAAGTCTGCCGGAAAACGCTGGATTCCCTGGGCTTCCCTTTCTTTCTTCCAGAAGAGCTGGGACTGAATCAGCATGCTTATAAAGCATTGGCCGACAGCCGCACTCTCCCGGTAAAATTCGACGGCAAAGAATACCGGTGCCTGCGCCGCGAGTTCCCAGGCGAAGTGCTGATCGAACAATTAGGTGAAATATCCGGAAGGTATTTCGCCCCGCCTTATACTGCAAGCGCCCCTTCTTTTCTCAAGGAACACTCCCTGGGCGTAAAGGAAGTTGCCAACTTACTGGGACTGGAACAGGAAATTCTGACCGGTATGGCAGAAGCCGGGGAGATAGATCACTTTTACCTGGACAACAGAATCCGCTTCTGGAGCTCCGACATTCAAGCTCTAAGAAAAGATGGGTCACTGCTTCAGAAACTGGCAAAAAGACGGGGGAAACTTAACCTGGCTGAAGCCGCAGCCTTTCTGGGAATTTCCATCGGGCAAATCAGGCGCTTGATTGATGATAACCTGCTTACCCCCGTCTTGCCGGACAGGAAAAACAACGTCTACCTGCTGCGGAGGGAGCTTGAAGAAATTCAACCGCGCCTGGCTGCTATTCTGCCTAAATACGGTCCCGCTGCCGGCCGCGCCCGGAAACAGGCTGAAATCCCGGGGAAAGAAAGACCTTCCCGAAAAAAAAGACCGGTGCGCAGGGATACTGCCCCCCTTGCGGAAACAGAAATTCTCTCCCTTGACGACTTTCAGATTGAGGCAGCGGAGGCCTTGAGGGAGGGATTATCGGTCCTGGTGGCAGCTCCTACGGGAAACGGGAAGACCCTGGTGGCAGAAATGCTGGCCAGGGATGTGATCTCACAGGGAAGGGGGATGGTTTACACATCCCCCTTAAAAGCCCTCTCCAATCAGAAATTCAGGGACTTTAAGGAATTATTCGGAGCAGAAAAGGTAGGCCTCGTCACCGGCGACATCAGCATCAACCCGGGCGCGCCAATGTTGATCATGACAACAGAAATTTTCCGGAACTGGTGCATCAGCGAACCTGCCCAACTGGAAAAGATCTCCTACGTTGTTTTTGACGAAATCCACTACCTTGATGACACAGAGCGGGGTACCACCTGGGAGGAAAGCATTCTCTTCGCGCCCGCTCACGTTAAGATCCTGGGACTGTCGGCAACGGTCCCCAATGCGGACGAAATGGCGGACTGGATCAGTTCCGTGCGGGGCGGAGATGTCGTTGTAATCGTGGAAAAAAAGCGACGCGTCCCCCTGGCTGTCCAGTGGATCCTGCCGGACGGCCGGATTGTGCAGGAAAGGGAAGCGCGCAGCGAAGTGGAAAATCTGGCTGAGCAGCTTAAGGCCTTGCGTAATAGGAAGCGCTGGATGGAGGAGTGACCTTAATTGGAACTGCCGGAAATATCCTGTAGCGAAATCATCGAATCAATTCAGGACAAATTGCCTGCTCTTTTCTTTGTATTCAGCCGGGGGCGGACGGAAATCCTCGCCCACGACCTGGGACGGGAATGGGATTTCCTGAATGACCGGGAAAAGAAAACAGTTGAGTCAGAAATTCGCGAAGCAGAAACGGAACACCCCGGAACCTTCAGCGGTCCGGGCTGGCGCAACTTGAGGCGCCTGATGCTGCAGGGCATCGCTTACCACCACGCCGGGCTGCTGCCGCCGGTAAAATACCTGGTGGAAAGACTATATTCAAAACGCTTGCTCTGGGTAATTTTTTGCACGGAAACATTTGCGGCCGGCGTTAATTTCCCGGCTGCCAGCGCAGTTTTTGATTCTACCAGAAAATGGGACGGGCACGATTTTCGAATTTTACAAAACAGGGAATTCTTCCAGATGGCCGGGCGGGCAGGCCGGCGGGGCTTTGACCGGATCGGCCACGCCTATGTCCGCGTCGACAGCCGCTTCCCGGAACAAACCGGCTTTTTTGACGAGAAGGGTGTAGAACCTGTATCCGGCAGGCTGATAATTTCCCCAAACACAGTTTTGAGCCTGTTGAGATATAAAACAGACGAAGAAATTGACCGCTTTTTAAATAACAATTTTAAGATGTACCAGCTCAGCAAAAAGAAGAGTCTCCTGGAACATGAAATCAAGCTCTGCAACGGGCGAGTTTCAGCTGCTAAAGCCGCCCTCTGCCCGGAAAGCAGGACCCTGGCCTGCCCCCTGGAGCGCAATAAGGCCCGGAAACAGCTCCGGCGCTACCGGTGGAAAAAAAACAGAAGGGAAAAAGAACGTCTGCAAAAGCAGCTTTCCGCCGTTGCTCCCAGGAGATGTCAGGAGTATCAAAAGTGCCTGGCTGCATCTGAACAATTGCAGGAGGCCGAAGCCCTCTGCCGCCGGCTTAAAGAGGAGTACGGGGTTGTTTCAAACCAGGTTAATTCAATTTTCGTTGAATACAGGGAGGTTAAAAACCTGCTGGAAAGTCTGGGGTATTTAAAGGGCAGGGAGTTTTACCCCCGGGGACTGTTCGCCCTGGAAATCCATGTTCAGGAAATCCTGGTTACGGAAATTGCCTTCTCCGGCCTGCTTGAAGATTTTGACCCGGCCCAGGTAGCTGCCGTCCTGGCAGGCATTGAATATGTTCCGGGGAAAAATGTCCAGGCGGCGCGGGTGGAACTCCCGGCCCTGCGTGAAACAACCTTGCTCAGGCGCAATTTACTCAGGCTGGGCGTCCCGGAACACTTCTGCATCTGGTCAAACCTGCCAGGCTTCCTGGCCTTTTCCTGGTACAACGGAGCAACTTTCGCAGAACTGCAGGAAATGTCATCCCTGCAGCCCGGAGATATCTTTTCCCTCTTCAGACGGGAAATCGACCTGCTCCGCCAGATTGAGCGGGCAGCAGCAGGAAACCCCGGCCTGTTGGAAAGGGTACACTTGATCAGGGGGCGTCTGGATCGCGAGGAAATAGCCCTGAGCTTCTAAAATGGCTATGATTATAAAGCTCTGAAAAAATTACCTTTGACCGGGATCGCTTTTCAAAGCTTTTTTCCTGCTCCAACCCGGCCCCGGGCTCCTTTTAACTGCCTAAACCACCACTCCCTTGAACCCTTCACGGTAAATCCTGCAGTCCTTGCCCAGAATCTGACGGTAGCGCTCGCAGGCGCGCTCGTTGGGGTTGACCACAACGATTTCTCTTTTTTGATCCGGTGCGTTTAAAGCCCTTTTGACCGTTGCAATGATGGAGGTATCCGAAGGGGCCAGGGAATAGCCGATGAACACCAACCGCCGGGAGAGGCTGATGGCCCGTGCCGCACAGTCCCAGATGTTGTGAAGCCTGCTGATGTTATAGGCTTTGTACAGAGTCGGGGCAATGATGATGGCCTGGGAGTTTCCCCCGCCGCAGGCCAGGCAGTGAATTGTATTCTGCTCCCTGAAGAGGAGGTGGGCAACTTTGTCGTTGTGCTCCGAGATTTCCCCGCAGAGCGGGCAAAAGGACCAATTCAGGGAACCGTGCAGTTTGTAAAGGGGCACTTTTCCACGGGCTTCCAGGTGATTGTCATGGTTGCCGTAGAAACCATACTCCGGCACGCAGCCTGCAGATCTCGCCGCCCTATCCAGAACGATATCGTAATTGAGGGAAATGAAAGTTGGAAGTATGTCGCTCTTTCCCAGCACTCCCGCTACAAAGGAATGGTGCATGCCACTGTCTGCAGGCAGGGTTCTGTCCAGGGTCATGCTGATCAGCTTAACCAGAGCCGTTTTTAAATCGTATAAGCGGGCCCGGTGAAACCTGGTGGAAAAAGATTGGTTATGCAAAAGATACCAGTCCACAATGTTGAAGATCTCGTCAATACCGGGGTACCTGTCCAAATCTACACCAGTTTTAATTGCTGTCCGGCTTCCGTAAAAATGTTCCAGGAACTCCCAAACAATTTCCAGGCCGGGCTCTGACTGTTCTTCCTTAAAGAGACGGTAGGCAATGCGGAGAAAATTGCGCACCACCGGAGCCCCTTCCGCAGCGGAAGCGCCCGCACCAAAGATATATACCGTCCTCAAAGCTTTAACCCTCCTCCGGTCTGTCACCAAGAAACCTTTCCAGTTCCCCGATGACCTCTTCAAGGCTCACAGCCATGGCCTCCGCCTCGCTGATTGGGCGCCCGAAGGCGCGGCCTTCCTCTTTCCCCCGGGCCCTGGTTTTGTGCGGCAAGCCGGAGGGAACATTAATCCAGTTCCTGGCAACATAATAAGGCGTGTGAAAACAGAAGCTGTGCTCCCCGTAACGGACCCTGAATTCAAACAAGCTGTAGTAATCACTTCTTTTCTTGCAACGGGGGCAGCCACCATAGGCCGACTTGTAACGGATGTAATCCAAACCCATTTTTAGCGCCTTCTGCCGGCAGGAGTCACATAGTGATATTTTTTGCCCACCCTCAACAAAAAGTATTTCCAGGCCTTCCTCTGCTGAAAACTTCTCTGTAAATTTCCTTAAGACCTTTTCTTTCAAATCATAGAGATAGTCTTCGCCACCCTTGGCATAATGGTTCAAATGATAAAGGTAAAAGGATGCTTTAAGCAAAGTTGCAGACTTTTCCGGGTAATGCTCCAGGGATAAAAAGAACTGTTCCTTGACGTGCTGATATTCCCGGGCTTTTTTTTCTGCATTCAACCTTTTGAAAGCAGCCCTTTTGGCTCCCAGGCGGGCGTCCTCTTCCGCCTGCCATTTTCTTTTTATCTCGGGGATCCTGGGCAACAGTCTTTCGACGTCCGTGCGGTCAAAATAATAATTCTTGCCGAACTTATAAAACCTGGTGTCCTTTACCTCCAAAAACCCGTCCCGGACCAGCCGGTGAATCCGGGAGGGAGTGACTCCGAGGAATTCACCTGCCTGGGCGGTTGATAGATAACGTCCCGTTGGAGTGTTGAACATTGTTCCGCTCTCCTTTAAAAAGCTAAAAGACTTTCTCTGACACTATTCTATCACCAGATAACTTAATTTTATCACGGGATTAAGTTATTCGAAATTTAAAAGAAATCCTGTCAAGATAAATCAAATCAGTGCATAAAACTCTATTAGCGCTAATATATAGAAATATAAGAAATGATTGCCATTACCATTAACCCTTTGACCGGAGGCGGCTTACTTGGATTACATCCGCATGTTTATCGAGGGTCAAGAGAAATTGGAAACCTTCGCCGGCCCGCTTGCCAGGCCCCGCGTAGCGGTCCTGGGAGCCTTTAACGCCGGCAAATCAACCCTGGTCAACAATCTCCTGGGAGGAGAACTCAGCCCGGTTGGAGCAATCCCCAGTACATTTCAGCCCTTACACTTCGTTTACGGCGCAACATTTAAAGCAACCGTCACCAGGGGTCGCCAAAAATTTGTCTTTCGACAAAGGGATGATTTCCATAGCTTTTTAAATCAACTGAAGGCGCCGGCCGGGCGGGTTACGATTGAATGCCCCGCTCCCCTTTTAAAAAAATGCAGCCTTGTGGATACACCGGGCATAGACTCTTTCCACGGTGAATATACCGGACTGGCCGAACAGGAGGCCAGAGAGGCCGACATGGTTATCTATCTTTTTCATCAGAGGGGCATTGAGGATTTTAACCGGCTGTTTCTATACAAGCTGTCTTCCTTCTGGAAGAAAAGACATAGCGGCAGTCTTTCCTTCTGGTTGAACTGCAATCTTGGTTTAACCGACGGTTCCTCCCTCGAGTTAACCCGGTCGGCCTTAAGAGAAATTTTTTTAAGCCGGATGAGGTTAAATACAATTAATACTTTTAAGAAGGACAACATCGAGTTTCTGCGCCTCTTCCTGGAAGTGGAACTGGCCCGCGCCGCCTACAGACAAGCTTCCAGTGCCATGCAAAAAAGAGAAGCTGAGCTGTCCCAAAGAATGAATAAAATAGTTAAAATCAGCAATGATTCTCTATTTCTCTCCAGTTTTTGGGAAATCCAGGAAACCGCTGCAAGAATAATAGAAGTCAGACGTATTCTGCATACCCTTCCCTCGGTCGTCCTGGAACTGGAACAACTCTCGGACAAAATTAATTGCGGCAATATTGAGGCCGGGACCGGTATGCCCGTGGGCAGACCCTACCGCCCCGGGGCGGCGGGGATTAAAGAAGGCAAGGAAGACCTCCTGGAACTGCTCAACCGCCTGCTGAAGGAAAAAAAGTTAGAATCTTATCTGGACAAAGCGAAACTAACTGAGCTTTACAACCGGGTCGCGGGAAAGCGCTTTACAGTGGCCGCGGCCGGCGGATTTTCAACAGGTAAATCGACTTTTTTCAACGCCCTGCTGAAAGATGACCTCCTCCCCAGGGCAGATGGACCCACAACCCCCTGCGTGACCCGGATTACTTACGGCCGGCAAAAAAGAGCTGTCGTCCACTATCCGCTCCAGGTGACCTTAAAAATGTATGATTTAGTAGGGAACATGGCCGGCCTGCGCCGGGAAGAAGCAGCAGCGCTGGAAAACTGGCTCCTTGCTGCCAATTCTCCTGTAGCATTTCTGGAAGCAGGCTCCGGTCGCTGTCTCCGGCGGGTCGAAAGGAGGGAAATGCTCCAAAACATCAAGCGTCTCAAAGAACTCTTTGCCGCCGGCTCTTTTGCCAGGACCAAAGGAAGCCCGGTTCTCCCGGCAGCCTTCAAGCCGGTTCCCTTAAAGGGGCTGAGAGCCTCCGGGGCTGTGGAGGAGGTCAGGGTTACATTTAAAGACGCAGGAATAATTGAATTTGACCTTTCCAATCCTCCGGAGCTGGACCGTTTCAAGCGACTGGCGGCAGGCCGGGAAAATTTTTTTCGGATTGACCTGGTTGAGATTCAACATCCCGGCGAGTATTTGAAACTGGCCGAATTTATCGACACCCCGGGACTGGACTGGATTCAAAAACACCATTATAGAAAAACCCGGCGATTCATTCAGCAATGTGATGTTTATCTGATTTTTTTCAACGCCAAACATATCCTGAACAACATGGACAAAGAGCACTTTGAGGCTTTATTCGGGCGCCAGGCCCACGGATTTATTAAAAAGGGAGAAGTCCCGGACATACGTGAGGGTAATTATTTCTTTCTAATCAATTTTGCTGACGTTTTAAGTCCAGCCCAGCAGGAAGCTGTAGCTAACTTTGTTCGAAGGAAGCTGGCCTCCCCGTCAGCACCGGAAGGCTTCATCTTTACTAACCCGGGAGTTTTCCTGATCTCCGCTTTAAAAGGTCTTACCGGGGAGGACGGAGGACTGCTGAGGGCTTTTTTAAAACGCCTGGAAGAAGGCATCCTGGGTTACAGCGGCAGGGCTTTTTATTTAGCTTCGGTGGAAGAACTGTTTTTAATTCTCAACGATGCCTTCCAAAGAATAAGGGACAGTTTCCTGGACGGGACGCTTTCATTTGAACAAAAAAAACACCTGCGCGAGGCTCAGGATTTCTTGAGGCAGTCAAGCAGAAGGTTAAAGGAGATCCGCAGCGCGGTCTACTTTTCGAAGTCTCCTTAAGTCACATTTAAAAACAAAGCGCCGGGCTGCTGAAGGCCTGGCGGCAAATCTGCTTTCCGTGGAGCGGATTTGCGCTACGAATAACCTGCAGGGGGGGTTAATATGGACAACGCAAGGCTTTTGGACGAGAGGCTGCGCAGGATTATCAGGGAAATCAGCGGACGGACAGGCGGAGAAATCAGGAAGGACCTACTTCAAGACTTTGCAGGGCATGTCCGGTCCGCGCTGGAGGAGCATACTCAAAGGGAAGCCTCCAGAATGCTCTTAATCCTGAAAAGGACCATTGATAAAATCTAATCTAGAAAAGCAGAAGTTCCAATTATATTTTAAGAGGAGGAGAGATTAATGATGAGTTCATTGGACGGACCGAAGACCGGTCATGCCGGTGACGAATTAATTCAGCAGCTTTTAAAAGATATCCTTTCCGGCTTGAAAAAGAAAATGGTACAACCTGTACTGGAGGAAAACCAAAAAATAGCCGGGCGTCTGGAAGTGTTAAAAGCCGAGGACAGGGCTATGATGAAAGAGCTCAAGGAAAGGCTGGAGGCATTGGAGGATAAAGTACAGCAAATCCCCCTGATGATCCTGGCGGCGCTCAGGGATGCCATCAGTCAGGTCGGCGGGGGGAGCTTTGATGAGCATTGAAAAAACCGGCAACAACCGGGAAATGGTCCTGGCGCTGGCTGACACCATTCAAAAAAGAATCGTAGGACCGGCTTCGGAAAAAGCCCAATTAATGAATGTTGAAATACAGAAAATGAATGAGCTGGTTGCCGGACTGGAACAGAAATACCTGTTTCTGGCCGCTGAACAAAGGCGGACGAGATTACTGGCAGTTCTGGGGATCCTGGGTATTATCATGCTGTTGGCGTTTCAAATTATTTTATATTTAAGGTAGGTCTGCGGCGGAGCCGGGTTCTCTGTGAAATTAATCATTTACTGCGCCAGCTTCCCCTATGGCCGGCGATCATTTTTTGCGTAGCTTCCACCCCATCTGGTTCACCTCGCTTTTCCCCTTGTAAAATTTCCGGCCCCACCATGGCGGTGGGGCCGGGCGGTTTAGTGACCCATCATGGGCTGGTAAGTCTGCTGCATTTGATTCAGGGTATGTTCCGGCATCATGGGCACCTGGTACCAGCCTTTATGGTTCATGTACTGGAATATTTCATAGGCCATCTCCATACAGGACCTCGATGAGGTTGCCAGCAAATTGCGAAGTTGCGGGTTGGCACATTCCAGTGCTGCATTCGTCGAACGTACGGCTCCGCATTTATGAAACATCAGGGCGCCCTGGGCGATTATACGGTCGTCCAGGTTCCTGGCCTCGGGCCTGGGTGTTACCGGCGAAGTTTGCTGCATGCCGTAATCCGGCTGATGATTCATACCCATTCCTGCGGCAGCGCCCATTGTCATC